>Ga0247730_1000047_pt1 | contig 133708 bp, 118 predicted proteins | sample UWRJL073202C2_FD_180959 | JGI IMG/M metagenome (GOLD analysis project Ga0247730, IMG submission 180959) | Plant litter microbial communities from Arlington Agricultural Research Station in Wisconsin, United States - UWRJ-L073-202C-2 | ecosystem: Environmental > Terrestrial > Plant litter >... | reverse complement strand
AATTATTCCACTAAAGTAACAAATTTTCCAACTCCGTAAACTTTTCTTACAGAATCACTTCTTCAAAACCACCAACAACACCTCCTTCTCTGCCTTCAAAACCTCAATCTCCCTTTCAAGACTGGCAATTCTAGCATCCCTTTCCATCCATTTGGTCTCGTCTTTTGAATATGATTCCGGCAGCAGGTCTGCCAGATCGGCAAAGAAATTGTGCTTCATCGCATGGCTGAGTTCTTCAATTATGGCAGACTGCATCGAGGGGCGTTTTTGATAAGCAGCAATAACGCTGTCGCTGCGGTTGATTTTTCGGGCAAGCGCACTTTTAAAAATTCGGTTCTTCTTGAAATAAGCTTCTAGCAAGGCGCCAAAATTTATTCCGTCATTGTTCTCAAGATACGTATTCTTCATGTTTTACTCTATTTTATGTACGTCCGGACTAACTAAATTCCCTTTAGGACTAATTGAATTTATATTGGGACTAATTTTATTTACTTCTGGACTAACTAAATTCCCTTTTGGACTAATTTTATTCATTTTGGGACTGACTTAATTCACTTTGGGACTAATTAAATTTATCTCTGGACTAAATCAATTCGCTTTCGGACTAACTTAATTTACATCGGGACTAATTCTTTTAGTCCAAATCTTTAGGCTTAGGCACAAAAAAACTGCCAGATTCCTCTGGCAGTACTTCGGCCTTGCTTTTAAATCTCAGTTTTGGCAGGTCTTCCCGCATTTCCCTGCGCATTAAAACGCGTACTTAGTTTTTCATACGGCTGTTTGGCCTGGTTTATTCCGGCGTTGTTGGCACTTTCAAAAATTTTGTAAACCGTCAGGCCGCCTGTGTAGGCTTCGTCGCCCGCAATGCGTTTCAGGTCGGCAATGCGCTGCAGCAGTGTGTTGATGCCCGACTCGATGGCGTCAAGCTGGTCATAGAGCATGATGTCGTTCTGCAGGTGAGCGGCGTTTAAAAAAGCGGGCATGATTCCGGCGCCGTTCACCGTCATCTCAGTGATAGCATCTTCCACAAAAATCTTGTTGTCGACATTGATAGATTTTAAATTCATGCGCTGGTCGTCAGTAAGGCTGCCCGCAGGAAGTTTTGAATTGATGGCAGCGATGCTCGCGTTAATGGTGGCGATGTCTGCAGCAGTAATAACCGTGTTCAGTTTGTTTTCAGTGATGTTTCCCATTGTTTTTTCTTTTTAATTTGTTAATAGGCAGGGAATTTAAAGAAGTCACAGCATATAGAAATGGCTGAAGCGCAATTATTTATGGCGAAGCCTATAATAGTCGATGAATTGAACTTTTCTTCGATGAATGGCACTAATCCAAAAATTTTTATGTTTTTTGAGTCTTTTTTGAAAAGTGTTTTAGGCTAGGTTTTTTTGGAGAACAAAAAAGAACAGTTTAACAGAATGGGGATTGTTTTTAGCATTAAGATGAAAGGGCAACTGCTTAAAATACAATCAGATATATTAACAAAAACTTTGCATCATCAAAGTCTTGCAACTCTAAAACTTATAACTATCTTTGCGCCTTAATTCGAAAATCTAAAAATGAACAAATTATTGATTGTCGGGACGGTTGCTTTCGACGCTATTGAGACTCCTTTTGGAAAAACAGATAAAATTTTAGGCGGAGCAGCAACATACATTGGTTTGTCAGCTTCTCATTTTAACGTTAAATCTGCTATTGTCTCTGTTGTCGGCGATGATTTCCCTCAAGAATATTTAGATTTATTAACCAGCAGAAATATTGATATTTCAGGTCTTGAAATCGTTCAAGGTGGAAAAACCTTCTTCTGGAGCGGTTTATATCATAATGACTTAAATTCTAGAGATACTTTAGATACACAATTGAATGTTTTAGCAGATTTTCAACCAAAAGTGCCTCAGGATTTTAAAGATGCTGATGTGGTAATGCTAGGAAACCTGCATCCTTTGGTTCAAAGCAGCGTTCTTGACCAAATGACAAAACAGCCAAAACTAGTAGTTTTAGATACAATGAACTTTTGGATGGATTGTGCGTTGCCTGAATTATTAGACGTAATCAAACGCGTTGACGTAATCACGATAAACGACGAAGAAGCGAGACAATTGACGGGAGAATATTCTCTTGTAAAAGCGGCGGCTAAAATCCAAACCATGGGGCCAAAATACGTAGTAATCAAAAAAGGAGAACACGGAGCATTGCTTTTCCATGAAAAAGAAATTTTCTTCGCACCGGCATTGCCTTTGGAAGAAGTTTTTGATCCAACAGGTGCGGGAGATACTTTCGCTGGTGGATTCTCTGGGTTCATTACGCAAAGCGAAAATGTGTCTTTCAGCAATATGAAGAATGCAATTATATACGCATCCAACTTAGCCTCTTTCTGCGTAGAAAAATTCGGAACAGAAAGAATGGTCAAACTAGAAAAAGCAGAAGTGCAACAAAGACTGCAACAATTCAAAGCCTTGACCCAGTTCGACATCGTCTTAGAAAATTAACGGATAAAACCGAAGCCTCAGAAACGGGGCTTTTTTTTGTTTGTATACTAGGCAAGAGCCAAAAGAAAATAGCCAAGTGCTAAAAATAGAGTTGAAAAAGATAACGCCACACAACTTACATGTTCTTAAATGCCTTATAAGGTAAATTTAAAAATTCATAATAATTATCAAATTTTAAATAGAAAGTACTTCGGTACAAAAATTGCTTTCACAAAAACAACAACTACAACAACACAACAACAATGAGCGACGCTTTAAAACACGAGTGTGGTATTGCCCTTTTAAGATTAAAGAAACCGTTAGAATTCTATAAAGAAAAATACGGTACAGCATTTTACGGAGTACAAAAAATGTACTTATTGATGGAAAAACAGCACAACCGCGGGCAAGACGGCGCTGGTTTCGCAAGCATCAAATTAGATGTAGATGCAGGAGAAAGATACATCAGCAGAGTGCGTTCAAACGATGCGCAACCGATTCAAGATGTATTCGCACAGATCAATGCGAGAATCAATGAAGAATTGGCAGAACATCCAGAATATGCTGACAGTGTGGCGCTTCAGAAAAAACACATTCCATATATCGGAGAATTGTTTTTAGGCCACGTCCGCTACGGAACTTTCGGTAAAAACAGCATCGAAAGCGTGCACCCCTTCTTGCGTCAAAATAACTGGATGCACAGAAACTTAATCGTTGCCGGAAACTTCAACATGACTAACGTCAAAGAACTTTTCGACAGCTTGATCGAATTAGGACAGCATCCAAAAGAAATGGCAGATACCGTTACCGTAATGGAAAAAATCGGACATTTCTTAGATGATGAGGTTACTGATTTATACCAAGATTGCAAAAACGAAGGACTTTCAAAAAGAGAAGCTTCGCCAGTAATTGCAGAAAGATTAGACGTTGGTAAAATCTTACGCAGAGCCGCAAAAGGCTGGGACGGAGGTTATGCAATGGCAGGACTTTTTGGTCACGGAGATGCTTTTGTTTTCAGAGATCCAGCAGGAATTCGTCCGGCTTATTTTTATGAGGATGATGAAATTACAGTAGTTGCTTCTGAAAGACCGGTAATTCAGACGGTTTTCAATGTTCCTTTTGATAAAGTACAAGAATTAGATCCTGGCCACGCCTTGATTATAAAGAAAAACGGAACCGTTACCAAAGAAGAAATTCTGACTCCAACGGTTAAAAAAGCGTGTTCTTTCGAAAGAATTTATTTCTCAAGAGGAAGCGACGCAGAAATCTACCAAGAAAGAAAAGATTTAGGAAAATTGATTCTTCCAGCAGTTTTGGAAGCTATTGATCAAGATACAGACAATACCGTTTTCTCTTATATCCCAAATACAGCTGAAACCTCTTTCTACGGAATGGTGGAAGCGGCACAAGATTTTTTGAACCAAAGAAAAAACGATTATATTCTAGCGAACAAAGACACGCTGACAATTGAAACATTACAGCAATTGTTGGAAGTGAAAATCCGTACAGAAAAAGTGGCGATTAAAGATGCAAAACTTCGTACGTTTATTACTGAAGATAGCAGCCGTGATGATTTAGTAGCGCATGTTTATGATGTCACTTATGGCGTGATTAAGCCTGAGGATAATTTGGTAATCATCGATGATAGTATTGTTCGCGGTACAACTTTAAAGAAAAGCATCATCAAAATGATGGACCGCTTGAATCCGAAGAAAATTGTCGTGGTTTCTTCAGCGCCGCAAATCCGTTATCCAGATTGCTACGGAATTGACATGGCGAAATTAGAAGGCCTGGTTGCTTTTCAAGCTGCTATAGAATTATTGAAAGAAAGAAATTTATATCATATAGTTGATGAGGTTTATGCAAAATGCAAGGCACAAGAAAATTTCAAGGATGCTGATGTTGTAAATTATGTAACTGAAATTTATGCACCATTTGAGCCGCAAGAGGTTTCAGATAAGATAGCCGTAATGTTAAGCTCAGATGATATTAATGCTGAAGTGAAGATTATCTTTCAAACGGTAGAAAGTCTTCATATAGCTTGCCCAAAAAACCTTGGTGACTGGTATTTTACAGGAGATTATCCGACGCCAGGAGGAAACCGTGTAGTAAATCGTGCTTTTATGAATTTCTACGAGGGAAAAGATTCAAGAGCATACTAAACGCAAAAAGCTGAAATTGAATATTTTATTACAAAACTTTTGTTAAAAGAGTTTTGCGTAAATAACAAATTTTATTACATTTGTTCTACCATAGCATTAAGTAGGTTAAGTTTATGGTAGATTTGGGGCAAAAAGGGTGGAAGAAATTCCGCTCTTTTTTTATTTATAAAATGTTCAAAACTTATGTAAAGAGAAGGTATTTTCTTTCAAAATTATAAAAATGTTGTAGTTCATCGATTATTTTGTCAGTTCACCGATTAAAGTTGCACAATAGAAACTACTCGCATACATTTGTTCTACCATAGCATTAAGTAGGTTAAGTTTATGGTAGATTTGGGGCAAAAGGGTGGGAGCAATTCCACCTTTTTTTTGTTTAAAAATAAAAAAGGCGTTCAGTTTTTACTGAACGCCTTTTTTGCTAAAGGAAAATTTATTATTTCTCTAAAGCATATCTTCTTGAAACTTCTTCCCAATTAATTACGTTGAAAAAAGCCTCGATATAATCAGGTCTTCTGTTTTGGTAGTTTAAGTAGTAAGCATGTTCCCAAACATCCATTCCTAAGATCGGAGTGCCACCGCAACCAACTTCTGGCATTAATGGATTGTCTTGATTCGGAGTACCGCAAACATCCAATTTTCCGCCTTTTTGAACACAAAGCCAAGCCCATCCAGAACCGAATTGCGTAGCTCCAGCTTTTGCAAACTTCGCTTTAAATTCTTCAAAAGTTCCGAAATCTCGTTCAATAGCGTCTAATAGTTCTCCCTTTGGAAGACCGCCACCATTCGGAGACATTACTTTCCAAAACAAGTTGTGATTGTAAAAACCGCCACCGTTATTTCTAACCGCAGCATTTTTTTTGTCAAGGTTGATTAAGATATTTTCGATAGTCAAACCCGCCAAATCAGTACCTTCAATAGCAGCGTTTAAATTCGTCGTGTACGCATTATGATGTTTAGTATGGTGAATTTCCATAGTTTTGGCATCAATATGTGGTTCCAATGCATCATAAGCATACGGTAATTTTGGTAATTCAAAAGCCATAATATGTTTGTTTTAAAATTTATAAATATTTATTTCAAAATTAAACATTTAACTTTGGAATAGGAAATACTATTTTGTTATAATTGTATTAACGTAAATGATAATGTCGTAAATTTTGCGACGAATTGTGAAGATTTGTCAGAAGCTATTCCTGCTTTCCGCTTTATGCCGAAGCGTCGAAATGTTTTTTTTGCTAGTAAAAATAGATTTAAAAACGCCAAGCTTTCTGTAATAATCAGGTCTAAGACTTTGGGAAATTAAAATTTCGAATAAATATTGAATCTGTAAGAATAATAAATTAAAATCCATACAAATTATGAGTAGTATAAAATTATTTGAAGAAAAGAAAGTCCGTTCTCTATGGAATCAGGAAGAAGAAAAATGGTACTTTTCAATTGTTGATATTGTTAAAATTTTAACTTTAAGTCCTAATCCCAGAAAATATTGGAGCGTTTTAAAAACGAGGCTTAAAAAAGAAGGGAGTCAGTTGGCTACAGATTGTAGTCAACTCAAAATGCAATCTGCTGATGGTAAATTTTATAAAACCGATGTGGCTGATACAGAACAGATTCTTAGGTTGATTCAATCAATTCCTTCTCCAAAAGCAGAACCGTTTAAACAATGGTTGGCGAAAGTTGGTGCAGAAAGAATTGCTGAAATTGAAAATCCTGAATTGGCGCAAGCTAGAATTAGAAACACTTACAAGGCAAAAGGTTACAGCGATGAATGGATTGAAAAAAGAATTCGCGGAATTTTAGTTCGTGACGAATTGACAAATGAATGGAAGCAGCGTGGCGTGAAAGCAGGAAAAGAATATTCAATTCTAACTGCAGAAATTAGCAAAGCTACTTTTGGAATTGTACCGAGTGAATATAAAGATTTGAAGGGATTGACAAAGGCATCAGAAAATCTCAGAGATCACATGACAGACTTAGAATTGATTTTTACAATCTTGGTGAGGCCTCAACAACAGAAATTGCCAAAAATAAAAATGCACGAGGGTTTGAAGAAAATAAAAAAGCTTCAATTGATGGAGGAAATGTCGCAGGAAAAGCAAGGCAAGATTTAGAGCAGAAATCAGGAAAAAAAGTAATTTCGAATGAAAATTTCAAAAATCTTACAGACAAAAACAATCAAATAGAGTAAATGCAAACACCCGCTTTCTCCCTATACGACGCTTCCGCAGGTTCTGGAAAAACGTTCACTTTGGTAAAAGAATACCTGAAAATTCTATTGACATCTTCAAAAAATGATGCCTACAGAAATATTTTGGCCATCACTTTTACCAACAAAGCCGTAGGCGAAATGAAAGGCCGAATCGTCACTAGTCTTTCTGAATTTGCCAAAGACGAACCGCACAAAAAAGCGATGGAATTAATGGAAGCAATTGGTTTTGAAACCGGACTGAAACCTTTTCAAATCAAGACAAAATCACAGCAGATCATCAAAAATATCATTCACAATTATGCAGCGTTTGATATTTCCACGATTGATAAATTTACGCACAAAGTGATTCGGGCCTTTGCGCATGACTTGGGTTTGCCGATCACTTTTGACGTTTCCCTTGAAACTGACAATCTTTTGATGGAAGCTGTTGATGCGATTATTGCGCAAGCCGGTGAAGAAGAAACACTGACCAAACTGCTCATCGATTTTACGATGGAGAAAACCGACGACGATAAAAGTTGGGACATTACTAGAGAAATTCTCGACACAGGAAGACTGCTATTGAATGAAAATAATAGAAACGAAATCGTCCATTTTCAAGACAAGACAATCGAAGAATTTGTTGGAATCAAAAAGAAAATCATTAAAGCCAGCAAGGATTTGGAAACCGAATGCGTGGAATTTGCCACCAATGCTTTTGCCTTGATTGACGCAAACGGAATCGATGTAAAATCATTTTCCGCAGGACATTTCCCAAATCACATCACAAGCATAAAAGAAGGGAGATTTAATCCGAAGAATAAGACTTATCGTGAAATTGACGATATAAAAATTAATAAAACTGCAAAAGACAGGGCGATAATTGAAGGAATTTTGCCTGAATTATTGTCGGTTTTAGCCTGCGTTTATAAAAATCAGGAAAAGAAGAGTTTTTATAATGCTTTTCTTAAAAATATCACGCCGCTTTCGTTGTTGAATACGGTAAGCCAGGAACTTTCAAAGATTCAGAAGGAGCAAAATATTCTTTCAATTTCTGAATTTAATGCAATTATCCATAGGGAAATTCAGAATCAGCCGGCGCCTTTTATTTATGAAAGATTGGGCGAAAAATACAAGCATTTTTTTATTGACGAATTTCAAGATACGTCAGAAATGCAGTGGCAGAACCTGATTCCGCTGATTGATAATGCACTTTCGAGCGAGGATGTTTCTGGCGAAAGAGGAACGCTGATGCTAGTCGGCGACCCGAAACAATCGATTTATCGCTGGCGTGGTGGAAAAGCGGAACAGTTTATTGAATTAAGCAAAGAGCATAATCCGTTCAATAATCCCGATAAGAAAATTACGCATTTGGATACGAATTATCGAAGCTATGTTGAAGTAATTGAGTTTAATAACAAATTTTTCAAAATGCTTTCGAATGAATTCACGAATCTGGATTACAAAGATTTGTATGAAAATCACAGCCATCAAAAATCGAATTCCAAAACGGGCGGTTACGTAAATATTTCTTTCATTCCGGAAGTTGAAAAAAATGAGGAAGAAGAAGTTTTAGATAAAACTGAACTTTTTGTTTTGGCAACTTTAAATACCATCCAAAAAGTAAAAAGCAAAGGTTTTGAATATAAAGATATCGTAATTCTTACGAGAAAGCGCGACCAGGGAATTGCTGTCGCCAATTATTTAACCGAGCAAGGAATTCCGCTTCTGTCTTCTGAAACGCTGATGATTGCCAATTCTACGGAGGTGATTTTTATCTTGAACGTACTCCATTATTTAAAAAATAACAATAATCTAGAGGCGAAAGCCGGACTTTTGCAATATATCGCCCAAAATGGTCAAGCGGAACTTCCCATCCATGATTTTATTGCTTTGGGAATGGAAAAACGCGATGAAAAAGAATTTGAAACTTGGCTGGAAGGCTTCAGTGTTGAAAATTCGGGAACTTTATCGTTTCAAAATTTACGAAGAAAATCACTTTATGAAGCGGTGGAAATTATTGTTTCAAAGTTTTTGAATTTGAGAGAAAACAATGCTTACGTTCAGTTTTTCTTAGATTTGGTTCTGGAAAGAGATATAAAAAACCAAGCAGGAATCACCGATTTTCTTTTGTATTGGGAAAAAAACGGACATAAATTCAGCATTCCGTCGCCAGATGAGAAAAATGCAGTCAGAATCATGACGATTCACAAGTCAAAAGGTCTGGAATTTCCAGTCGTAATTTTTCCTTTTGCCGAGGAAGATTATTCCCGAAAACCAAAAGATAAATTGTGGCTCGATAATGACGAAGAAGTTTTAGAATTGCCAAAAGTTTTGATTGACAATAGCAGTGCTGTCGAAGGTTATGGCGAAGAAGCTTCCTTAGTTTACCAGCAAAAAAAGCAGGAAGATTTATTGGATAATATCAATGTTTTGTATGTTGCCTTGACGCGTGCTGAAGAACAATTGTATGTAATTTCAAACATGAATTTGTCTTCAAAAGGAGAACTTCCGAAGAATAATATGGCGCTGTTTTTTATTAATTTCCTAGAAAATTTTTCAGATTTTAATGTGGAGAAATTTGAATATGAATTTGGAAATTCAGAGAAATTATCGGCTAAAAAAGATGCGATTGAAGAAGCAACAAAAGTGCCATTTGTGCAAGAAGTTTTAGACCCAAAAGCCATAAAAATTGCACAACGAGAAGCCTTGATGTGGGGAACGCATCAGCAAAAAGCGATTGAATATGGGAATATTGTGCATGAGATTTTATCGTATGTAAAAACGAATTCTGACGTAGATTTAGCGTTGTCAAAAGCCATTGAAAACGGATTGATTACGTTTACGCAAAAAGAAGAAGTAACCAAAACAATTGCTTCGATCTTAAATCATCCTGAACTTTCAGCTTATTTTTTAGATGGGAATAAAGTTCTAAATGAACAGACAATTATCCAAAAAGAAAGCACGCCAATTAAGCCTGACCGAATGGTTTTGACGCCAAATAAAGAAGTGTATTTATTGGATTATAAAACCGGAGTCCACAATCAGAAATACCAAAAGCAATTGGAGACGTATGAATTTGCCATCGAAAAAATGGGCTTCAAAGTGACCAAAAAAGCGCTGGTTTATATCGGAGAAGAAGTAAATGTAGTAAATTTGTAAAATAGAAATTAGGCAAGAGCCAATAGGCAAAAGTTGGCCTTGAACCATAAAAACAAAACCATAAACCTAAAAAAATGTACGGAAAAATAAAAGAACATCTTCAGTCAGAATTGCAGGCAATTGAAGACAACGGAATTTTCAAAAAAGAAAGAATTATCACGTCGCCACAAGGTGCTGAAATTACGATTTCGACAGGCGAAAAAGTGTTGAATTTTTGCGCCAATAATTACCTCGGATTATCATCTCATCCAGAAGTTGTTCAGGCTGCAAAAGACGCTTTGGATACGCACGGTTTCGGGATGTCATCGGTTCGTTTTATCTGTGGAACTCAAGATATTCACAAGGCTTTGGAACAAAAAATTGCTGCTTTTTATGGCACGGAAGATACGATTTTGTATGCCGCTGCTTTTGATGCAAACGGAGGTGTTTTTGAGCCGCTTTTAGGCGAAAATGATGCGATAATTTCTGACTCGTTAAACCACGCGTCGATCATCGACGGCGTTCGTCTTTGCAAGGCTGCGCGTTACCGTTATGAAAACAGCAATATGGACGATTTGGAACAGCAATTGATCAAGGCAAACGAAGCGGGTCATCGTTTTAAAATCATCGTGACCGATGGCGTTTTTTCTATGGATGGCGTTGTCGCTCCGTTGGATAAAATCTGTGATTTGGCTGACAAATATGATGCTTTAGTAATGGTTGACGAATGCCACGCTGCCGGATTTATCGGTGCGACAGGAAAAGGAACTTTAGAAGCAAAAGGTGTTATGGGTCGTGTTGATATAATCACAGGAACTCTCGGAAAAGCTTTGGGTGGAGCAATGGGTGGCTATACGACTGCAAAAAAAGAAATTATTGAATTGTTGCGCCAGCGTTCAAGACCGTATTTGTTTTCGAATTCTTTAGCGCCGTCAATTGTCGGTGCTTCAATTAAAGTTTTTGATCTTTTAGAAAAAGACACAACATTGAGAGATAAACTGGAATGGAATACAAATTATTTCAAAAAAGGAATGAAAGAAGCTGGTTTTGATATCATTGACGGAGACTCTGCAATTGTACCAGTAATGCTCTATGATGCCAAATTATCACAAAATATGGCTAACGAACTGTTAAAAGAAGGTATATATGTAATAGGATTTTTCTTCCCAGTGGTTCCAAAAGACAAAGCTAGAATCAGAGTTCAGCTGTCTGCAGCGCACTCAAAAGAGCATTTAGATGCTGCTATTCAGGCATTTAAGGTTGTAGGAAAAAAGCTGAATGTCATCTAATGCAAATATTTAACTAAAATTGAGTTAATTTTTTAACATAAATCTTTGTAGTTAAGTTTTAACATATTACTTTTGTCTGTAATTAACGTATTGTAATCTAATAAAATTAAGTATGAAACATCTAAACAAAATTCTTGCTGCTACCTTGTTAGCTGTTGGCTTGAACGCCAATGCACAGGATAGCGACAATCCATGGGCAATTTCCTTTGGAGCTAACGCTGTAGATACAAGATTTAGTGCTGCTTCTAAAGTTGAAGATCAGTTTTCTGAATTTTTTAATGCAAAAGATCACTGGAACATCCTTCCTTCTGTATCTTATTTAAACGTTTCTAGAGCAGTAGGTTCTGGATTGTCAGTTGGTTTAACAGGATCTGTTAACAAAATTGATAAATTCGTGACTAAAACTCCAGGAACTCTTAACACTTTTGAAGCTAACAATCCTGGTGATTTGACTTACTACGGAATTGATGGTTTGATCAAATATAGCTTTGCTAACCTAATCGGTTCTAAAGTTATTGATCCATCTATCCATGTTGGTGGAGGTTACACTTTCTTGGGCGATGCTAGCGCAGGAACTGTGAATGGAGGTTTAGGATTAACTTTCTGGTTCACAGAAACTGTTGGTCTTTCTCTTCAATCTACTTACAAACATTCATTTGATGATACAAGAACTCCAGATGTAGATGTTGCTTCTCACATGCAACACTTTGCAGGTCTTACTTTCAAATTTGGAGGTAAAGATACTGACGGAGACGGAATCTATGATAAAGATGACGCTTGTCCAGACGTTGCTGGTTTAAAACAATTCCAAGGTTGTCCTGATACTGACGGAGACGGAATTCCAGACAAAGATGATGCTTGTCCTGAAGTTGCTGGTTTAGCTGCTTTCCAAGGTTGTCCTGATACTGACGGAGACGGAATCGCTGATAAAGATGATGCTTGTCCTGAAGTTGCTGGAACTAAAGCTATGAATGGATGTCCTGATACAGACGGTGACGGAGTTGCTGACAATGTTGACAAATGTCCAGACGTTAAAGGTCCTAAAGAAAATGGTGGTTGTCCTTGGCCAGACAGAGACGGTGACGGAGTTAATGATAAAGACGATAAATGTCCAGACGTTAAAGGAACTGTTGCTAACAACGGATGTCCAGAAATCACTGAAGAGCAAGTTAATAAATTGAATGCTTACGCTAAAACTATCTTGTTCAATAGCGGTAAAGCTACTTTCAAACCAGAAACTATGCCAGTATTGGAAGCTATCAACGCTATCCTTAAAGAATACCCAACTTCAAGATTCTCTATCGAAGGTCATACTGATAGCGATGGTTCAAACGCGTTAAACCAAACGCTTTCTGAAAACAGAGCTGCAGCAGTTAAAAACTTCTTGATTGAAAATGGAATCGAAACTTCAAGATTAAGATCTACAGGTTTTGGTGAAACTAAACCAATCGATACTAACAAAACTGCTAAAGGTAAAGCTAACAACAGAAGAGTTGAAGTGAAATTAATCAAAGAATAATTTCAACCGAAAATAAGTTTTAAAACGCCTCGATTTATCGGGGCGTTTTTTTTATTTTTATGGAATGAATGAAACTACTTTTTTAGATAAAATAGCCACGGTAATACTTGAAACTAACAAGGAAGATTTATCAGATTTAGTAGTGGTTCTGCCCAATAAGAGAGCTAAAGTTTTTCTTGTTGAAGCTTTACGAAACAAAGTGGAAGACACAATTTTCTCTCCTGAAATTATTAGTATTGAAGATTTTGTACAAGACATTGCTGGAATCCGTTCTATTGACAGCATTGAATTGTTGTTTGAATTTTATCAGGTTTACTTAAATGTAACTGATATAAAATTGCAACAGTCTTTTGAATTATTTGCCAATTGGGCAAAAACGTTACTGCAGGATTTTAATGAAATCGATCGTTATTTATTAGATCCAAAATATGTCTTATCTTACTTAAAAGATATTGAAGACATTAAAAAATGGGGAATTGAAGTCGAAAACAAAACCCAGTTATTAGAAAATTATATTGATTTTTGGAAACTCCTTCCAAATTATTATCAATCACTTTATACACATTTGTTAAATAAAGGAATAGGTTATCAAGGTTTGATTTATCGTCAAGCGGTAGAAAATCTAACCCATTTCTCAAATTCAATTACCAATAAAAAATTTCTTTTTGCAGGTTTCAATGCCTTGAATGCTTCCGAAGAAAAAATTGTACAGCATTTAATGGCTTCTGATTTGGCAAAAATCTATTGGGATTCTGATGAGGCTTTCTTAGGTGATCCTTTTCATGATGCAGGATTGTTTTTACGAAGATTTAAAGAAACTTGGAAACACTACAAGGCAAATCCGTTTGAATGGATTGTGGAAGATTTTAAGCAGTCAAAAAACATTAAGATTATCGGTACTCCGAAAACCATCGGTCAAGCCAAAATCGCAGGCGATATCATCAAACAAACTATTGAAGAGGATCGGGTTTCCTTGAATAAGACCGCAATCGTCTTAGGAGAAGAAAATCTTTTGGTGCCATTATTATATTCGCTTCCAAACACTGTCGGTGCTTTAAATATTACGATGGGTTATTCTGGGAAAAATAATCCGGCACAGATTTTAATTGCCAAATTGTTCAAAATGCACACCAATGCGTTAAGTAGAAGCGGCGATAGTTATGTCTTTTATTACAAAGATGTTTTAGATATTTTGACGCATCCGTTGGTCGAACCTTATGCCAATACTTACAAATTGGTCAATATCATCAACCAAAATAATTATACTTTCATCACGCACAAAAAAGTGATGGAACTGAACGAAACGCCAAGTGATTTATTTCTTTTGCTTTTTCATAAGTGGGAAAACGGCTCAATGGAAGTGCTCGAAACTTTGTCAAGTTTATTACTTTCCATTAAATCGAATTTAAGCAATGACAGCGACGAAGAAAAGATCACGAAAGCTTTTGTTTACTCTATTTTTAAAGTGATTAACCAACTTATAAATTACTATTCAAAGCACGAACATATCAACAAAATCGACACTTTATATGCAATTTACAAACAGATAATTGATCTCGCAGAAGTTTCTTTTGAAGGAGAACCTTTAAACGGACTGCAGATTATGGGAGTTCTAGAAAGTCGCGTTCTAGACTTTGAAACCGTCATCGTGACTTCTATGAATGAAGGAAAGTTTCCTGCCGGGAAAAGCCAGAATTCTTTCATTCCTTATGATGTGAAGCGTGAATTAGGGTTGCCGACTTACAAAGAAAAAGACGCAATTTATACGTATCACTTTTACCATTTATTACAAAGAGCAAAAAATATCTATTTGCTTTACAACACCGAAAGCGACGGTTTAGATGGTGGTGAGAAAAGTCGTTTTATCACCCAATTGGAAGTTGAAAAACAACCAGCCCACAATCTTACTCATGAGATTTACAACACTGAAGTTCCCGGAGTCGCTTACCGACCGATTGTGATTCCGAAGTCTGAGAAAGTTATGGTGCGACTGAGGGAAATCGCTGAAAAAGGATTTTCTCCATCGGCGTTGACGAGTTATATCCGCAATCCGATTCAGTTTTATATGCAGAAAATCTTGCGTATCAGTGAAGTCGAAGAAGTCGAGGAAAATATCGCCCTGAATACTTTAGGAACCATTATTCACGGCACTTTAGAAGCTTTATATATACCTTTAATTGATAAATTTCTTTCAGCAGAAGACATTAAAAACTGCATCAAATTAATCGACGAAGAAGTTTTAAAACAATTCAAGGAAGTTTATAAAGAAGGTGAAATCAAAAAAGGAAGAAACCTTCTAGCTTTTGAAGTAGCCAAAAGAAATGTATTGAATTTCTTAAGATTAGAATTACAGGAAATCGAAAATGGCGACGCTGTAAAAATCATAGCTTTAGAAAAAACTTACGAAAGATTGCTAGAACATTCGAGTTTGCCTTTTCCGGTTTTAATCAAAGGAAATGTCGATAGAATCGAATATCGCAACGGAAAAATAAGAATAATAGATTACAAAACAGGTAAAGTTGAAGCCAGAGATGTCTCTTTAAAACAATGGAATAAATTGACTTCTGATATAAAATCAGATAAAATCATTCAGGTTTTGGCGTATGCTTTTATGTATGAACCGCATCTTCAAAATCAAGAAATGGAAGTCGGAATTATTTCTTTTAAAAACCTAAAATCGGGATTTTTGCCTTTTAATTTTAAAGCAGAGAAAACAGAAGTTTCTGTGATTAATGAAGATATTTCTTTGAATTATATTGAGCAATTAGTAATTCTCTTAAATGAAATTTTAGATGTAACTATTCCTTTTGAAGAGAAGATTTTGTGATTACAGGTTCTTGAAAAACTCCAACAAATTCTTCTTCAAATCTTCGCGATTCTCAATCGGACTCATATGTCCGTCAGGAAAAGCAAGCAATTTGACTGCAGTGTTTTCAATCTGTTCGATGCTTTCTTCAAAATTCAAAACAGGATCATTTTTGCCTAAAACCAAAAGAATCGGATAGCTTGCAAAGTGTAAGATTACTTCTCGGTCTTTACGAATTTTCATGCCTTCCAAAGAAGCGACGATTCCCTGCAATGGTGTTTTTAAAGCTTCCGATTTTACGTTTTCAATTTCAGAAACTAACCTTTCGCGGTTATTTTCTGAAAATAGATTGGCGATAGAAAGTCTTACGAAGTTCGTGTAATTTTGTTTTACAGCTTTAATCGCACGATCGCGATTTGCTTTTCTTTCGTCAGAATCGGCTCTTGAAGTAGAATTTAAAAGTACAATTCCTTTGATATTGTCAGCGTATAATTCGGCAAAAGCCAAAGCAACATAACCTCCCATCGAATGTCCGATAAAAACAGCTTTTCTGATTTTTAATTCAGATAAAACAGCGTGAACCACATCGGCATTGTCTTCCATGGAATGAATATATCCCATGGGCTGTGTGCTTCCGTGACCCAATAAATCGATGGAAATTACGCGGTATTTCTTTGAGAATTCAGGAACAAAATAATCCCACATGTTCTTGTTTTCCAAAAATCCATGGAGGAAAACCAAGGCGGTTCCTTTACCAGAATCTGTGAAAGAGATTTTTGTATTTTTGTAGATTATTTGTTTCAAAGTCGTTGTTTTGTTTTGCAAAAATATAATTTATTAATTGTATCGGACAATTTTTCTGCCACAGATTAAAATGATTTCCACAGATTCGTAAATGAAGAATCCTTTTTAATTCTCTAAATCTGTGGCAAAATAAAACGGCTTGCTTTCACAAACCGTTTCACAAATCTTAAATCAAAAATCTTAAATTAAGAGTTCATCAAGTCTTCGATTTCATCAGCTTCCACAGGAATATTGCGCATCAAATTGAACGGTTCTCCAGATTTTTGAACCACAACATTATCTTCAATTCTGATTCCAAAACCTTCTGCTGGAATGTAAATTCCTGGCTCAACAGTGAAAACCATATTCGCTTGCATTGGTTCGTGTAATAATCCGTAATCGTGCGTGTCAAGTCCCATGTGGTGGGAAGTTCCATGCATGAAATATTTTTTGTAAGCTGGCCAATCCGGATTCTCGTTTTGAACGTCAGCCTTGTCTAAAAGTCCCAAACCTAACAATTCCGAAGTCATGATTTTTCCAACTTCCAAATGATATTGTTTCCAAAGTGTTCCTGGCGTAAGCATTTTTGTAGCTTCGTTTTTTACGCGTAAAACTGCATTGTAAACTGCCTTTTGTCTTTCAGAATATTTTCCAGAAACAGGAATCGTTCTTGACAAATCGCTTGAATAATTTGCGTATTCTGCGGCAACATCCAATAAAATCAAATCTCCGGCTTTACATTGCTGGTTGTTTTCGATATAATGTAGAACATTTGCGTTATTTCCAGAAGCGATAATCGGCGTGTAAGCAAAACCTTTTGAACGATTTCTCACAAATTCGTGAATCAGTTCAGCCTCGATTTCATATTCGGTGACATTTGGTTTTACAAAAGACAATAATCTTCTGAAACCTTTTTCGGTGATATTACAAGCATTTTGAATCAAATCAATTTCTTCGCTTTCTTTCACTGAACGTAAACGCTGCAAAATTGGGTTTGATTTTTCAACTTTATGAGCTGGATAATTTTCTTTCCACCATTTTACAAAACGCGCTTCGCGAGTTTCAGTTTCGATTGACGCGCGGTAATGTTCGTTTGTGTTGATATAAATCGTGTCAGAATAAGCCATGATTTCCTTCAAAGTTTTATGAAAATCTTGAAGCCAAATCACAGTTTTTACGCCAGAAGTTTCAAAAGCGCGTTCTTTTGTCAGTTTTTCTCCTTCCCAAATTGCGATATGCTCGTTGGTTTCTTTCAAGAAAAGAATCTCCTTTAAATTTTCATAAGGCGCATCTGGAAAAAGCAGTAAAATACTTTCTTCTTGGTCAACACCGCTTAAATAAAAGATGTCGCGGTGCTGTGCAAAAGGCAAAGTGCTGTCTGCAGAAACTGGATAAATATCGTTAGAATTGAAAATGGCAACACTATTTGGCTTCATTTGCGCCGTAAACTTTTCACGATTTTTGATAAAAAGCTGACGGTCGATTTGATGGTATTTCATAGGAAATAATTTAAATTGATAATTTTTGGCCACGAATTCACGAATTAAAATATTTTTTTCATGAATTGGTCACAAATTTAATCAATCCTTATTTATTAATTGTTTTGAAAAGCTTAAAATAAAAAAAACCGTAGCTTCGCAGATTTTATCTTAATCTGCGAAGCTACGGTGAAGATATTTAATAAATTTCTACTCAATCCATTTGTAATATCTCGCGCCAATTAAATTCGGAATTTCTTTTTCAATTCTCTCTAAAATCCATTCGTTTTTAGGATTTCTGACTACGATTTTCTGTTCTTTTTTATGAAGTTTTTCGTAGGTTTCAAAATCAATTTCTTGGCTGTCTTTCAAAGTTTCGAAGAGTTTTACTTTTGAAATTTGTGCTTTCCAAGTTGACTGAATTTGGCCTTCAAAAACTTTTGATTTTGAACCGCTTCCATAGGCTAAAAACCCAAATGTCTTTCCAGAAATTTCTTTTCCTGAATCATAAAAATGCGCCAAAGTTGAAAGCAATCCCATAAAAATAGAACCGGTGTAAAGATTTCCAATTAAAGAAGAAGCTAATTCTGCCGGAAGCAATTTTTGGTTTACAAAATTCTTATACTCTTCAGATTTGCTGACATCTTTTAATTTATTTTGGTATTCAGAAGCATCTTCGTTTCCTGATAAAATTTTGGTTTTTGCATCTAAAGTATAAATTTCTGAAAGCATTCGTCTTCCTTGAAAAGAATACGGCAAATGCATTATGATGCTTTCCCAAGAATCATAAATTGTTTCTTCTGAATTTTTTAATTTCTTGAAAGAAAAATAAGCATTCCTAGTGCGATCCATATAACATTGGTTGGAATATTGACCATCAAAAACGGGCTGTTCTTTGTGGATTTCAATTTCGCTTTCCAAGTTTTCAAACCAAGGTTCGTTGTTGAAATTTCCTGTAATTTCTGATTTTGAAATCGTTCGGTAAGGCTTAAAAAAGTCAAAAAGCCCTTTAGTATTTGTCGCCCAATTGTTGTCAAAAGCAATAATTCTCGGATTTGAAGCCACCAACATTGCCAAAGCTCCTGCGCCTTGCGTGTATTCTCCTGTGGAATTTAAGTCGTATTTTGCAATGTCTGTGGTAACCACAACCGCTTTTTTCTCAGGATTTAATCGGATGAAATCCAGGCAGTTTTGCAACGCGTCAACACCTCCGATACAAGCAAAAGTAAAATCTACCGCATCACATTCTGATAAAGAATCGGCTCCAAATTTTTCTTCCATCAAAGATAAAAGGAACGAGGCGATTGGTTTTGAAGAATCAATGCCGCTTTCAGTTCCTACATAAATTCTGGAAATTTCGGATAGATTAATTTTGTTGTCTTGAATTAATTTGGTCAAAGCATTTGCTCCAAAAACCACGGCATCTTGATAAATATCTGGCAAAGTCATTTTGATCAAACCCAAGCCTTTTTCCAGTTTTTCAGGTTCGATATTGCGGGCATTCGCCAACGTTTTTATTGGTAAATGTATTTTTGCAATGTCAAAAGCGATGGCGTCAATTCCTGTTTTCATTCTGTTCTATTTCTAAATTTTTGGATGCTAAAAGTAGGATTCTGAATCTTAAAAAGACCTGTTTTTTATAGATAAATCGGATGTAAAATTGATTTTTATCGAATTAAAAATAAAGTTTCCGATAAATTGCCAATTCAATAATTTTCGTTTTGCCAGCCGATGTTTTATGGCTATTTTTACACAACTTTTTAAAATTCATCCGATGAAATATTTTTTCTACATAATTACTTTCTTTTTTTCTATTAATTCAATTGCGCAAGACAAACTCCCTTATCAACTATATGATAAAAACGGAAAGAAAACTACGTATAAAAAAATGGTGAAACAGGCTGAAAATGCTGAAGTTGTTTTGTTTGGAGAACACCACGATAACTCAATCGTACATTGGCTGCAATTGGAATTTACCAAAGATCTATTTGAAAAAAAGGCATTGGTTTTAGGCGCAGAAATGATTGAAGCCGATAATCAAAAACAGTTAAATCAATATTTGGCAGGAGAAATTAATCAAAAAGCGCTTGATACTTTGGCAAGGCTTTGGAACAATCATAAAACAGATTACAAGCCGTTGGTAGATTTTGCAAAAGAAAATAAATTGACTTTCGTGGCGGCAAATATTCCGAGACGATATGCGAGTTTGGTTTACAAGCAAGATTTTCAAGCGTTAGATAAATTATCTGCTGAAGAAAAAACTTGGATTGCTCCGTTGCCAATTAAATATGACAAAAATCTTCCGGGTTATGTAAAAATGCTTGAAATGATGGGTGATCACGCGAGCGGAACAATGCCAAAAGCACAAGCCATTAAAGATGCGACGATGGGTTATTTTATCTTGCAAAATTTAAAACCGAACACAACATTCGTGCATTATAACGGAAGTTTTCATAGTGATAATTTTGACGGAATCAATTGGTATTTAAAACAAGGAAAACCAGACTTGAAAATTATGACAATCGCAACAGTTTCTCAAAAAGACGTCTCAAAAATTGAGAAAGAAAACTTAAAGCTTGCGGATTTTATAATTGTGGTGGACGAAGATGTTACTAAAACTTTTTAAAATTTCGCAATTTTCAAATGCTTTTAAAGTAATTTAAGACGGTTTTTTTATTAATTCTTTGCTGTTTAAAATACGAATCAACAATAAAATTATTTATAACGAAATTTTGTGCTTGATTTACTGCGAAATACGTCCACTTTATACTGATTATAAATAAACCGAAAAGGTTGTAGTTAATTTGAATATGCCTTATTTTTGTGTGATTTTTTAAAACACACGAAACTCTTATGGCAAAATCTGCAATCTTAAAGTCATCGCTTGCAAAAAAGTATTGGATGTCTCTAACAGGTTTATTTTTATGCTTGTTTTTAGTTGGGCATTTAGCTGGAAACCTGCAATTGATTTTTAGCGATGCTTCGCACTTCAACGAATATGCATTGTTTATGACTACAAACCCAGTGGTCAAAATTTTATCTTATGTTACTTATATCTCAATTCTTTTCCACGCTGTTGATGGAATTTTATTGACAATCCAAAACAGAAAAGCCAGGCCAATTAAATATGCCAAAGAAAATGCTGCTGCAAACACTGTTTGGGCATCAAGAAACATGGCGGTTTTGGGAACTTTGATTTTAGTTTTCATCGTAACGCACATGGTTAACTTTTGGGCTGTAATGCATTTTGACGAAAAAATGCCATTGCAGACTACTCAAATCGATTATCAAGGTCAGAAATATGATTTTTATATCACTACTTCTCCTGGAAAAGATAAATATATTCCAACTAACTTAGAACAGGCAGGTCTTGAAATCAGACACCGTACTGAGTTTTGGGATAAGACAGGCAACTTAAAAATCGCGGAAGGCTATAAAGATTTGCATAAAGTTACGTTTACTTTCTTCAAGGATCCAAAATTTGGCTTGATCGCTACAATCTTATATGTAATCGCAATGATTGTTTTGGCTTTCCACTTGTCGCATGGTTTTGCCAGCGCATTTCAATCTGTCGGAGCAAATAACCCAAAATATAACGGATTGATTAAAGGTTTCGGAAAAGGATTTTCAATAATTGTACCTTTCTTGTTTGCAATTATTCCGGTTTATATCCACTTTTCAGAACAAATTAATTCACTTTTTGCTAAATAATATACTTATAAAATTATGAGTTTAGATTCAAAAATACCAAATGGTCCAATTTCGGACAAATGGACAAATTATAAAGACCATATTAATTTAGTGAACCCAGCTAACAAACGTAATATTGATATTATCGTTGTTGGAACTGGACTTGCAGGCGGTTCTGCTGCTGCAACTTTAGCTGAATTAGGTTATAACGTAAAAGCATTTTGTTTTCAAGATTCACCTCGTAGAGCACACTCGATTGCGGCTCAAGGTGGTATCAATGCTGCAAAAAATTACCAAGGTGACGGGGATTCAACTTTTCGTTTATTTTATGATACCGTAAAAGGTGGTGACTACCGTGCTCGTGAGGCAAACGTTCACCGTCTTGCAGAAGTTTCTGCTAATATTATTGACCAATGTGTGGCACAAGGTGTTCCGTTGGCTCGTGAATATGGCGGACTTTTGGACAACCGTTCTTTTGGAGGAACTTTGGTTTCTAGAACTTTTTATGCAAAAGGACAAACCGGACAGCAATTATTATTAGGAGCTTATTCTGCAATGAACCGTCAAATCGGTCGTGGAAAAATCAAAATGCACAACCGTCATGAAATGCTAGATTTAGTTATCGTAAACGGAAAAGCAAGAGGAATCATCGCTCGTAATTTGGTTACCGGAGAAATTGAAAGACATTCAGCGCACGCAGTTGTCATTGCTTCTGGAGGATACGGAAACGTGTTTTTTCTTTCAACAAATGCAATGGGAAGTAACGCGACTGCCGCTTGGAAAATACATAAAAAAGGAGCGTTTTTCGCAAATCCTTGCTATACGCAAATTCACCCAACCTGTATTCCCGTTTCAGGAGATCACCAGTCAAAACTGACTTTGATGTCTGAATCGTTGCGTAATGACGGTAGAATTTGGGTTCCAAAATCATTGGAAGATGCGAAAGCAATCCGTGAAGGAAAAAAGAAACCTACAGATTTATCTGAGGAAGAAAGAGATTATTACTTGGAAAGAAGATACCCATCTTTTGGTAACTTGGTTCCTCGTGACGTGGCTTCTCGTGCTGCAAAAGAAAGATGTGATGCTGGTTATGGCGTGAACAAAACGGGTGAAGCAGTTTACTTAGATTTCGCAGCGGCAATCCAACGTTATGGTTTAGAGCAAGCCTATATTAAAGGCCTTGATGCCGATGACAAGAAATTGGTTATCAAATTAGGAACTGAAGTTGTTGCTAACAAATATGGTAACTTGTTCCAAATGTATGAGAAAATCGTTGACGAAAATCCATACATGACACCAATGATGATTTATCCAGCGGTTCACTACACAATGGGTGGAACTTGGGTTGATTATAACTTAATGACTACAATTCCGGGTTGTTTCTCAATCGGAGAATCTAATTTCTCTGACCACGGAGCAAACAGATTAGGAGCTTCTGCTTTGATGCAAGGTTTGGCTGACGGATATTTCGTATTGCCTTACACGATCGGAGATTATTTGGCTCCGGATATCAAAACTGGAAAAATTTCTACGGATTTACCAGAATTTGTTGAAGCTGAAAATAACGTTAGAGCGCAATTAAACAAATTCATAAACAATAACGGAGCACATTCTGTTGACCATTTCCACAAGAAATTAGGGAAAATTATGTGGGACAAAGTTGGAATGGCGCGTAATGCTCAAGGTTTGACGGAAGCAATTGATGAAATCGCTGCTTTGCGTGAAGAATTTTACAGAGATGTAAAAGTTCCTGGAACAATCGACAGTTTCAACCAAGAGTTAGAAAAAGCAATGCGTGTTGCCGATTTCCTTGAACTAGGAGAGCTTTTCGCAAAAGATGCTTTACACAGAAGAGAATCTTGCGGTGGTCACTTCCGAGAAGAATACCAAACTGAAGAAGGAGAAGCGCTTCGTGATGACGAAAATTTCGCTTACGTTGCTGCTTGGGAATACAAAGGAAAACCTAGCGAAGCTGTATTACACAAAGAACCTTTGGTTTACGAAAATATTAAACTGGTTCAAAGAAGTTACAAATAGAAATTAGTCAAAAGTCCCAAGTCAAAAGTCTCAAAGTAGAAGACTTTCGACCTTCGACTTTAAGACTTTTAAACTGAAAAAAGATGAAATTAACACTCAAAATATGGCGTCAAAAAAACGCTAAAGAAACTGGAAAAATTGTCGATTACCCAATCGACGGAATTGAACCAGATATGTCTTTCCTTGAAATGCTTGACGTTTTAAACGAAGGTTTAATTGAAAAAGGAGATGAGCCTGTAGCTTTTGACCACGATTGTCGCGAGGGAATCTGCGGAATGTGTTCGCTTTTCATCAATGGTGAAGCGCACGGACCTGACAGAGGCGTGACGACTTGTCAATTGCACATGAGAATGTTTAAGGATGGAGACACAATTTTTATTGAGCCTTTCCGTGCAAAAGCGTTTCCTGTAATCAGAGATTTAGTGGTGGACAGAAGTTCTTTTGATAGAATTCAGCATGCTGGTGGATTTGTTTCTGTAAATACTTCAGGAAATACAATTGACGCCAATACAATTCCAATTCCTAAACATGATGCTGACCGTGCTTTTGACGCTGCAGCTTGTATTGGATGCGGTGCTTGCGTAGCAACTTGCAAAAACTCTTCAGCAATGTTATTTGTGGCTGCAAAAGTTTCGCAATATGCACTATTGCCACAAGGAAAAGTAGAAGCGCATGACCGTGTTTTGAATATGGTAAACCAAATGGACCACGAAGGTTTTGGTAACTGTACCAACACTGGAGCTTGCGAAGTAGAATGCCCAAAAGGAATTTCTCTAGAAAACATCGCAAGAATGAACAGAGAATATCTTGTTGCAAGTATGAAATAGGCAATAGCCAAAAAATAGCCAAAAAATAGCCAATAGGCAAAAGTCAAGACGCATCTGTTCATTCAGATGCGTTTTTTACGTTTAGTTTAAAAAACTACGACAGAGTTTTGAACTTTATCTGAGTTAGTCATTTATTATTCAATCTTTCTTGATAGCAAGATTTCATTATATTTGAGCAACAAAAAAAACAAAATGAAATATTTTTCTTTTCTATTACTTATTTCAACTTTCACTTTCGCACAGAATTACCAGCAATATGTAAATCCGATGATTGGAACGGGCGGTCACGGTCACACTTTTCCCGGTGCAACGGTTCCTTTCGGGATGGTGCAACTTTCTCCCGATACCAGAATTGACGGAAGCTGGGACGGATGTTCCGGCTATCATTTTGACGATTCTATAATCTACGGATTTTCCCATACGCATTTAAACGGAACTGGAGTTTCTGATTTTGGAGATATCATGCTGATGCCAACAATGGGCGAACCGAGCTTGAACAACCAAGATTACTCTTCGAAATTCTTTCACAAAAACGAAAAAGTATCTGCCGGATTTTATTCGGTAAAATTAGACGATAGTGATGTTGATGTAGCTTTAACGGCCTCCACGCGAGTTGGTTTTCACGAATATACTTTTAATAATTCTGGTCAAGCCAATATCGTTTTAGACTTAAATCATCGCGATCATTTGCTGATGGGTGAAGTCAGAATCATCGATGATAAGACAATTGAGGTGATGCGAAATAGCGAAGCTTGGGCGAGAAATCAATTTGTTTATGCAAGAATTGAATTTAATCAGCCGATGAAAATTACTAAAGTCAATAACAATGCATTCGCTCCGGCAAAAGTTACTGATGATTTTTTTGCAGGAAGTTTGCTATCAATGAGTTTTTCAAAACAAGTCAAAAAAGGAGAAAAAATATTGGTAAAAGTATCGCTTTCGCCAACGTCAGTTGAAGGGGCTAAATTGAATATGTCAGAAATAAAACATTGGGATTTTAAGAAAGCAAAAGCCGATGCAGAGCAACTTTGGAACAAAGAATTAGCTAAGATAGAAGTCACTTCTTCGGATAAAAACAAAAAGACAATTTTCTACACCGCCTTGTACCACACGATGATGCAGCCCAATATCGCCCAAGATTTGGACGGAAAATACCGCGGAAGAGACAATGAAATCCACACCGCAGAAGGGTTTGATTATTACTCGGTTTTCTCGCTTTGGGATACATTTCGTGCTGCGCATCCTTTATATACTTTGATTGATAAAAAAAGAACGGCTGATTTTATAAATACGTTTTTAAAGCAATATGAACAAGGCGGAAGACTGCCGGTTTGGGAATTGGCGTCTAATGAAACCGACTGTATGATCGGCTATCATTCGGTTTCCGTGATGGCCGATGCGATGGCAAAAGGAATTACTGGCTTTGATTATGAAAAGGCTTTTGAAGCATCAAAACATTCGGCGATGCTCGATCATTTAGGTTTAGAAGCATATAAAAAGAACGGATTTATAAGCATCGATGACGAACATGAAAGTGTTTCAAAAACATTGGAATATGCCTATGACGATTGGTGTATTGCACAAATGGCGATGATTTTGAATAAGGAAGGTGATGATTATAACTATTTTATACAAAGATCTTATAATTGGAAAAATGTTTTTGATTGGGAAACCAAATTCATGCGTCCGAAGAAAAATGGTGGTTGGGACAAACCTTTCGACCCAAGAGAAGTTAATAATAATTTCACCGAAGGAAATTCGTGGCAATATTCATTTTTCGTACCACAAGATATTTATGGAATTGTTGAAGCTTATGGCGGTAGTGCTAAATTCGAAGCCAAATTAGATGAAATGTTCAACAGCGAAAGCAAAACTACGGGAAGAGAACAAGTTGATGTCACAGGTTTGATTGGTCAATACGCGCACGGAAACGAGCCGAGTCATCACATGGCTTACTTATATAATTATGTAGGAAAACCAGAAAAAACTACGCAGAAAGTAAATTACATTTTAGATAATTTCTATAAAAATACGCCAGACGGATTGATCGGTAATGAAGACTGCGGACAGATGAGCGCTTGGTATGTTTTAAGCTCCATGGGAATTTATGCGGTAACGCCGGGAAGTGGCGAATGGACAAAAACAACACCTTATTTTGATAATGTAAAAATCAATTTTGAAAACGGCGAAAATTTGAATATTTCTAAAAAAGGAATGAAAGGTTATTTGAAGGAAGTTTTATTTAAGAATGAATTGATGGACAAAGTAGATTTTATTGTTGTTCCAATTTCAGTTCCTGTCATTATTGCTGAAAGCAAATCATTTAAAGATAAATTATCAATTAAAATAGACTTTAATAAATTAGCATCTAGACTTTATAGAGGAAAAGCTGTGAAATATAGGGTTATAGACGAAGACAACAAAAATCCAGATTTTAAAATTTTTGAAAATGATATTGTTATAAAGAAGACATCTAAAATTGAAGCTTTTGTTGTTCAGTCTTTGACAGAAAATTCTACTTCAAGCAATATAGTTTCCGCGACATTTATCAAAAAGCCAAACAATTATTCCATCAAAATAACCTCAAAATACAATCCACAATATCACGCTGGCGGTGATGAAGGTGTGATTGACGGAATATTTGGAAATGAAAATTGGAGAAAAGGCGATTGGCAAGGTTATCAAGGTCAGGATTTTGAAGCAATTGTAGATTTGAACGAAATAAAAAAAATAACTTCTATTTCCGCAAGATTTCTGCAAGATTCGCGTGCTTGGATTTTGATGCCGACAAAAGTTGAATTTTATACTTCAGAAGATAATGTGAATTTTAAATTGGTAAAAATCATCGAAAATAAATTGGATGCAAGAAATACTCAAGTTAAAATTGCTGATTTTGAAATAGTAATTCCAGAAACAAAAGCAAAATTTGTAAAGGTCATGGCTTATAATTTCGGAAAACTTCCAGAATGGCATCAAGGCGCCGGTGGTGAAGCCTTTATTTTCATAGATGAAGTCACAGTGAAATAAATTAAAAGCAATACGGATTTTTAAAATTATAAAAAAATTCTAAAATTTGTGTTGCACTAAGTTTAAAGTTTTCAGAAAAAGATCAGAGGAATTGAAGATGAGATTACAATGAAATAATTCTTAAATCTACGAAAACGATATATTTTGGATTGCTAAATTTCCTATCTTTATGAGAATTCAATTCTTATAATTCGATGGAAATTTATCATATCAGCGCCGAATGTTATCCTGTTGCAAAAGTAGGCGGTTTGGCTGACGTCGTTGGAGCGCTTCCGAAATATCAGAACTTGTTGGGACACCGTGCCAAGGTTGTTCTTCCCAAATATGACACAAAATTCAATCAAGAAAACATGTTTGAAGTTGTTCATTCGGGAAATTTAAAGCTAGGAATGTTTTCTTTTCAATATGAAATTCAAAAAGAGAAAAATGATATTTTGGGTTTTGATCTTTTTGTAATCTCCATTCCTGAACTTTTTGATCGACCGAATATTTATTCTTATGAAGATGATACCGAGCGTTTTATCGGGTTTCAAGTCGCTTTTTTAAACTGGCTTGTCGAAACAAAACAACAGCCCAATATTTTAAATTGTCACGATTATCATACGGGATTGATTCCGTTTTTGGTGCAATTTGGCTATAATTACCATACTTTAAAATCGGTTCCGACAGTTTTGACGATTCACAACGGACAATATCAAGGCTGGTTTGGATTTGATAAAATCAATTATATTCCAGAATTTGATAAGTCTAAAATTGGCTTTTTAGAATGGAACAGCATCATTAATCCTTTAGCAACAGCCATAAAATGCGCTTGGAAAGTAACCACGGTTTCGCCAAGCTATCTCGATGAAATCAGCATTGAAATGAACGGATTAGAAAATTTGCTTCGTCACGAAAGGCCAAAATCCATCGGCATCTTAAACGGCATCGATACCCAAGTCTGGAATCCGAAAACAGATGCGATGCTTCATTCTCACTATGATCTGCAAGATTTTGTAAAAGGAAAAAAGGCAAACAAAGAACAGCTTTGCAAAGAATTCAATCTCGATGCTTCAAAACCTCTTTTCACTTTTATCGGAAGATTGGTCGGCGAAAAAGGTGCCGACTTATTGCCAGAAATCTGCAAAATTGCTTTGGAAGAACATCCGAAGGAAATAAATATCTTAATTTTAGGCTCAGGAAATCCTGAATTAGAGGATGAACTTCAAAACTTAAAAGAAAAATATTCAGGAAATTACAATGTCTATATAGGTTATAACGAAAAACTGGCACACAATGTTTATGCAGGTGCCGATTTCTTACTCATGCCTTCAAGAGTCGAGCCTTGCGGATTGAACCAAATGTATGCTTTGCGCTATGGAACCACGCCAATCGTTAGAAGAACTGGCGGTTTAAAAGATACAGTTGTAGATTTTGGTGATGGCGGTTTTGGAATTTGCCACGATCAAACCAGCGTTTCGGATGTTACTTATTCTATTTTAAGAGCGATTGAATTATATAAAAATCAAGAAAAATTTGACCAAATAAGAACTACTTCCATGCAAATTGACCATTCTTGGAACAAAGCTGCGGGAGAATATATCAACGTTTATCAATCATTACAAAACCAATAAAACCATAAAATGAACAAAAATACACTAGCCATCATCTTGGGTGGCGGACAAGGTTCTCGTTTAGCGCCTTTGACTGAAAGCCGTTCAAAACCAGCCGTTCCGATTGCCGGAAAGTACCGTTTGGTTGATATTCCGATTTCAAATTGCATTAATTCTGATATAAAAAGAATGTTTGTTTTGACACAGTTTAATTCCGCTTCTTTAAATCAGCACATAAAAAATACGTATCAATTCAGCCATTTTAGTAATGCTTTCGTAGATATTTTGGCGGCAGAACAAACTCCTGATAATCCGACTTGGTTTCAAGGAACTGCTGACGCCGTTCGCCAGTGCATGCAATATTTCATGAACCACAATTTTGACTATGCGCTGATTCTTTCTGGCGATCAATTATATCAAATGGATTTCAACGAAATGATTGAAGCACATGAGAAAAACGGAGCTTCATTGACAATCGCAACTTTGCCTGTGAATGCGAAAGATGCGCCAGAATTTGGGATTTTAAAAACCGATGACAATAGTTTTATCACTTCTTTTATTGAAAAGCCAAAAGCAGATTTATTACCAGAATGGACTTCAGAAGTAAGTGAAGAAATGAATGAAGAAGGACGTCATTACTTGGCTTCCATGGGAATTTATATCTTTAATAGAGATTTGCTGATTCGATTGATGGCTGATCCAAATACGAAGGATTTTGGAAAGGAAATCATTCCGGAAGCAATTGAAAAAGAAAAAGTCTTGAGCTATCAATATGAAGGATATTGGACGGATATTGGTAATATCGATTCATTTTTTGAAGCTAATTTAGGCCTGACGGATGATATTCCGAAGTTTAATCTTTTTCATAATTCAAGCAAGATTTACACAAGAGCGAGAACTTTACCGCCATCAAAAATCACAGACGGAACTTCTTTGGATAAATCAGTTGTTTCAGAAGGCTGTATCATAAACGGAGCCAAAATTGAGCATTCGGTAATCGGGATCAGGAGCAGGATCGGAAAAGGAACTACGATTTCAAATACTTATTTGATGGGAAATGATTATTATCAAAATTTAGACGAAATTAGCCATAATATTGAGCATAATATTACGAATCTGGGCATTGGTGAAAACTGTTTTATTGACAACACCATCATCGATAAAAACTGTAAAATCGGACATAATGTTACCTTGAAAGGCGGAAAACATTTGGAAGATGCAAACACAAAATTATTTACAATAAAAGACGGAATCATCATTGTGAAAAAAGGAGCAATTCTTCCGGATGGATTTGTAATTGAATAAAAACGTATGAAAATTGCCTTGATTCAAGCGCCATTGGTTTGGGAAAATCCTGAAGTGAACCGAAAATATTTCGCAGATAAAATCAATTCGATTCAAGAAGAAATTGATTTAGTTGTCTTGCCAGAAATGTTCTCGACAGGTTTCACAATGCGTCCGGAAAACGTTTCAGAAACTATGGATGGCGAAACTATTGCGTTATTGAAATCTTTGGCGAAGGCAAAAAAATCCGCCATAACCGGAAGCTTGACCATCCGTGAAAACGGAAAATTTTATAATCGTTTGGTATTTGTTTTTCCTTCGGGAGAAATTCGCAACTATAATAAAAGACACCTGTTTTCTTTGGCAGGAGAAGAAAAAGTCTATGCTTCAGGAACTGAAAAATTAATAGTGGAATATAAAGGCTGGAAAATCTGCCCGTTAATTTGTTATGACTTGCGGTTTCCAGTCTTTTCTAGAAATGTGGAAGATTATGACTTGTTGCTTTATGTTGCAAATTGGCCACAACAAAGAATTCAAGCTTGGGATATTTTGCTAAAAGCGCGTTCTGTTGAAAATATATGCTACACAATTGGCGTGAATAGAATAGGGGAAGATGGAAATAATCATCCTTATTCTGGACATTCACAAGTTGTCGATTTTTTAGGCAATTACCTTTTAGAACCACAGATTTCTGAAGAAATATTTATGGTTAATTTGGATAAAAATAAAATGCTTGAAACCAGGCAAAAGTTTGGGTTTTTAAATGATCGCGATTATTTTGAAATAAACTAATCACCTTGAAAGATCAAGAGTTTCATCCCAGTCCCAGTTAGCCCTCACGTCAATTGGCGTTGTAAAATAAATAATTTCTTCAGCTTGTCGCTTTTCAAGATAATTTCCGGTGTCCCAGATTTTATTTTTATTTTCATCATAAATCACACGAACCGTAAATTTATTTGGAAGTAATCCGATGAAATCAATAAGCGGATTTCCTTCGGAATAATCAGAAGCTATAATTTCGCCTTTATCATTTGTTAATTCGACAATGACAGGAAACTGCTTTACGTTCTTTAGTGTGATTCTTAAATTGGCGTATTCAGAAGTATTTTGTGTTGTTAAGTTATACTTCAGCGTGTCATTTGTCTGCTCATAAAAATCAGTAAATGCTCCAGGAAGAACGTCTAGCGTATATTTTTCTAGAGGTTCTTTTGCAAAATCAATTTTTACTTCTTGATTGAATTCGTCATATTCTGAACTAAAAGCGACTGAAAGAGAATCTTTATTTATCAATTTCAATTTTGAATTATCAATTTTAACCAAAGGAATAGTAGATGTAATGGTCAATTTTTCTCTAAAATGTAAAGTTCCGCTTGGTTTTGCACTGAAGCTGAGCGTGTCTTTTTTCTGGTCTTTATGTCGAACGGTAAAGTCTTTTTCGTATTTATCTTTTCGAATCATTACAGTTACAGAATCAGTCTTAACAGGTTTAAACCAAACTTGAAGCGAATCTTTTTCAGGAAATTTAGTAACTTTTGTCGTTAAAATATCATTTCCATTTTTTATCGAGATGTTTATATTTTTAGTATCGCCTTCATAGGGAACAACCATTCTGTTTCCGGAAGCTTGATAAGGTTTCGTAGGTTTGAAAGGCAGTATTTCTTTGAAAAGCTTGATTTCATATGTGCTGTCATTCGGGATTTTTATGAATTCCTTGTGAAAGCCAATTTTTTCACTTTTCGGATTAAAGCGATTATTACTATTTGCATCTTTCATCGCAACTAAAAGATATGTTCCTTCTTTTAAATTTTCTAGGTTGAAGGTTTTTAAACTGTCTAATGTGTTGGTGATATATCTTGGATTTTGCGTATAAACAACTGAATCATTGAAAGTATCATTTATTTCATAAAGCATTACCGATACAAAATTGTCAACGTCTTTTTTGTAAGCATCTTTCACAACACCTTTTAAAGTAAGCGAATCAATATAAGTTCCGGTTGAGAAAACATATTTGAATTGCTGATAAGGATTTCCTTCATTATTATCTTGAATACTGCTTCCGAAGTTAAAACTGTAGGTTGTATTTGGTTGTAAAGTATCCTTAAGTCTTATATTTATATACTTGCTTGCACTTGTTGGAGTAATTACAGGCGCATATTTCATTGGCGGTGAAATTATCAATTGCTTAGTAACGTCTTTGATTTTTATATATTCATCAAACGTAATTCTGATTTCTTTAGCATTGAAATTAGTGCTGAAATTTTCAGGAGAACTAAAGCGAAGTGTCGGCGGAATAGTGTCTTTCAAGCCTCCGGTAATACTGCCTCTTTTGGCGCAACCAACCATTATTACGGCTAAAATCAAAAATAAGTATCTAAAACGAATCGTAAGCATCTGAAATAATTTAACCACAAAATAACAATTATATTCACTGTAAATGAAATCTTTTAAGAAAATAAATTATTGAGTTTTTATCATTTTCAGAAGTATAATTGAAGCTTTTGATTTGAATTTTCGCTAAAATCCCATATTGTGTGTATCGGCGATTGAAATAATGCTTAATTTGCTATTTGGAATTTGCAATAATGCTCTGGCACAAGCCTCTAAGGTGGAACCAGTCGTAATCACATCATCAATCAAAAGAAAATGTTTTCCATGATTTTCTTCTTTAAAATTTACCCCGAAAATATCTTGTTTGACATCAGTTCTTCCCAGAAAATTTTTCTGAGTTTGAGTTTTTGAATAAATATTTCGAACTAAAATTGAATCATCATAAGGAAGTTTCAAACCTTCAGAAAGTGCTTTTGCAAAAGTTTCTATTTGATTATAACCGCGTTCTCTCAAACGTTTGTTGTGCAAAGGCACCGGAATTATGATATCGAAAGTCTTAATTATTTCTAGGTTTTTTAAATCTTCGGCATACCAATTTCCTAAAAATGTTCCGATTTCTTGGTGTTTGTAATACTTTAAATTATGAATCAATTCATGTGCAATTCCCTTTTTATGGTAATAGATCATTGAAGAGGCAAACTGAAATTCAATTCGTCCATAAAATTTTTTGGTCAATTCATTTTCAGGTTCCAGATGATAATTTGTCAAAGGCAAATTGTGCCGGCATGAAGTACAAATTACTGTTTCGTTAGACTCAAGAAAAGAATCGCAACCACCACACACTTTTGGAAATAGAAGATTAATAAGGCTTGTAAACATGATTTTGGCTTTTAAGTTTTTAAAGGAAATAGTGTCACCTTCCGCCGCTTATAATTTTATAAAAATTTGGGATAGTTTTTTTGAGAAAAAATCCGGTCAATAAGCTTGCAGAAATAACTATTAATGGTGCAAATATATAAATAGTAAAAGAAATAAATTCAGTATTTCCAAATTTGAAAAGTATCTTTCTTACAAAAGTAAGCATTGGAATATGAAAAGCGAATATAAAAAACGAAAAAGTAAAGATGTCGAAAAATTTACTTTCTTCAATGTTTTTGTACTTTGGAAGTATATCATATAGAATCCAAATAGACACAATTCCGAAAAGAATTCCTGTTTTGTGCAATAGATCCGCAATGAATATATTTTTAGAATTTAAATGGTCTAAAATAGTTCCTGAAAGGCATATTGCTATCCAAATTACAATGAATATAGATTGTTTTTTAGTCCAAACTACAGTTAGAATTTGGCTTTTTAAGATGCTTAGCGTTCCGCCAATAGTGAAAAACAAAACAGATTCATTTGAAAGAATATAAAAATCTACTTGCAAATACCAAGCGACTAAAAAAATAATTATAACCACATATTTTAAATGTTTGATCAAAAAATATAAGATTGGCGATAACACGGCAAGAAGAATCAAGTCTCTGATTGACCACAATTGAAAAGGAATTGGATGAAGAAACAAAGTGCCTAGAAATCCGGTAAAATGCAATTCTTTAATTAGCGTACCTTCAAATAATGATCGTGTTGACGAAAAAGACTGCAAACAGAAATAAATTAAAATCCACATTGCTGACCAAAAAACGAAAGGAACAAGTAATAATTTCGCTCTCTTTTTTAATTTGCTAATGTAGTCTTCAATCGTTCCTTTAAAATTCAAGAAAAATAAATATCCAGAAATAGAAAAGAATAAACGCAAAGCGATTCTGGCGAACTCTTGGCTAAAAAAATGTTGAATAAAACTGTTGTAACCTCGCATTGCAATTTTATCTGCATCATTTAAAGGTGATATGTTATAGGAGTGAACATAAATGACCATTATAATTAATATGAAAGAAAGAATTCTAAGCTTTAACGATAAATATTTGTTCATTATGGGGAAATAATGTCTTAAATTAAATTTTTGCAAATGTAATTATGTTTCTTAGTATATCCTTTCTTAATTTCAAATTTTGGAATTTAAAATAATCTAAAGAATTATCACTTAAACCTCTCAGAATTTTTATTAGAAAATACAATCTCTTTTTATATTTTTGCATCATTATGGCAAAACAAGAAGATTTATTCAAGAATGTAGTTTCGCATGCAAAAGAGTACGGATTTATTTTTCCGTCAAGCGAAATTTACGATGGTTTGAGCGCAGTCTATGATTATGCGCAAAACGGTGTGGAATTAAAGAAAAACATCCGCGAATATTGGTGGAAATCAATGGTTCAGATGAATGAAAACATTGTCGGCATTGACGCGTCAATCTTGATGCATCCGACAACTTGGAAAGCTTCTGGCCATGTAGACGCTTTCAACGACCCGTTAATTGACAACAAAGATTCAAAAAGAAGATATCGTGCTGACGTTTTAATTGAGGATTATGCCGAAAAATTAAACCAGAAAGCACAAAAAGAAATTGACAAAGCAAAAGCTCGCTTTGGTGATGCTTTCAACGAACAAGAATTTGTTACAACAAATGCAAGAGTAGTTGAATATAGAGCAAAACAGCGTGAAATTCTAGAAAGAATGGCGCGTTCTCTTGAAAATGAAGATTTAGCTGATGTAAAAGCTTTGATCGAAGAACTAGAAATTGCTGATCCGGAAACTGGTTCAAGAAACTGGACAGACGTGAAGCAATTCAACTTAATGTTTGGAACAAAATTGGGAGCTTCTGCTGAAAGCGCCATGGATTTATACCTTCGTCCAGAAACGGCTCAGGGAATTTTTGTGAATTTCTTGAACGTACAAAAATCGGGAAGAATGAAGATTCCTTTCGGGATTGCACAAACCGGAAAAGCCTTCAGAAATGAAATCGTTGCAAGGCAGTTTATCTTCAGAATGCGCGAATTCGAACAAATGGAAATGCAATTTTTCGTGAAGCCAGGCGAAGAAATGAAATGGTATGAATACTGGAAAACAACTCGTTTAAACTGGCATTTGTCTTTAGGATTAGGCCAAGAAAACTACCGTTTTCACGATCACGAAAAGTTGGCACATTATGCAAATGCTGCGGCTGACATCGAATTCAATTTTCCATTCGGATTTAAAGAATTGGAAGGAATCCACTCAAGAACTGACTTCGACTTAAAAGCGCATGAAGAATTCTCTGGAAGAAAATTGCAATATTTTGATACAGAGGAAAATAAAAACTACACGCCTTATGTTGTAGAAACTTCAGTTGGTTTAGACAGAATGTTCTTGGCAGTTTTTTCAAATTCTTTAAAAGAAGAAACTTTAGGAGACGGTTCAACAAGAACAGTTTTGCAGTTGCCAAGCGTTTTAGCACCAACAAAAGCAGCTATTTTGCCATTGGTTAAAAAAGATGGATTACCAGATCTAGCAAAAGAAATCATCGAAGATTTGAAATGGGAATTCAACGTTTCTTATGACGAAAAAGATGCTGTCGGAAGACGTTACAGAAGACAAGATGCTTTAGGAACTCCTTTCTGTATCACTGTTGACCATCAAACTTTAGAAGATCAGACGGTGACAATTCGCCACAGAGATTCTATGAAACAAGACCGCGTGAAAATTTCAGAATTGAAAGATATTATCAGCAGAGAAGTTTCTATGAAACATTGGTTGATGAAAATGTAAGCGAAGCATTTATAATTAAAAAAAGGGCTTCCGATTTGGATAGCCCTTTTTTCTTAAAAACAAATTAATCTAAACCTACTCTTTAATGATTTTGAAAGTCTTAGTTCCATTGTCTGTGGCTACTTTAAGAATGTAGTTTCCAGATTGAAATTTCGACATATCAATCGCAGTATCAGTAGTGTTTATTTTTTTAGAAATCATAAGCTGTCCTATAAGATTATAAATTTCGATTGTTGAAATTTCGCTGCTATAAGTCATATTTAATATATCTTTTACGGGATTAGGATAAACTTTGAAGTTTTTTAGATCAAAATCTGGAGCACTTAAATTTTGGTCTGTAATAGAAATTGTGAATGTTCCTCCCAAAAGAAAACCAGATGAGGCAACATTAACATAATAAGTTGTGCCTTCAATTGTATTAAAGACAGTGTATGTTTCTCCAACATTTTGACCATTTCTGTCAACTATTGCTTCACAAACAAAATTGCCACAAGAACCCGTAAAAATTCCTAATTCAGGATTCCAAAAAGTCCCAACATTTGAGACATCAATCAGAATGTCATTTCCATTTCCTGTAAAAGAAAACCAAACACCGTCATTTATCATGTTGTTATTTTGAGCATTACAGGAAACTATTACTGAGCTTGATGTTGATCCAGAACCATTAAAGGAAACTACATAAGGCATTGTAGCGCTAATTGCTGTTGCACAAGTATCATTTATAGGAAGACAAGGCGTGAAATTATAAAGCATCGCACTATTTGTAAAGCAGGCTTGATTCTCAGAATTTGTAACTTTTAATGTAACAGAAGTACCATTTGGATAAGGACCAAAGGTTACGATTCCGGTAGAGTTTGTTTCTTGCTCTTCGCTTCCAAAATTATCTGAAACATCTAATGAAGTTGCTGTTCCAAGACTGGTGATGTCTACGGTTACTAAAAACTGGTCGCCGTTAGCACAATCAGGTATGAGTGTAAAATTGGCAACTGGATTTGTACAAGAAAGTATTGACCATTCTAGTCTAAATTCTCCCGATTCACCATTTGCTCCGTCTTGAATCCAATAAACAATTTGTTCAGTTCCTGTGGTGTTTGCCCATCTTACGCTAGTGTAATCGTCATCATTAAAGCAGGCAATTTGTATTCTGTTGTCACAATCTCCATAAAAAACAGTATTCGAAGAATTATAATCATTTAATGTTTGGCCAATAATAAGTGTCGAGCCATTTGGTACTGCGATTGAATAAAATATATCAGGCGAATCATTTGGTTCTTCTTGATTATTAAAACTGCATTGTGTTAAATTATCATTTAGCGAACCATTAGTTGTAAAATTTAAGGGAGAAGTCAATAATCCCAAATCAATAGCATTTTCACAAGTGTCATTTGGAGCTGGGCAATTTGCAACCGTAAGACTCTCGCTGACGATGGCACAAGCACTATTTTGTTTGTTGATTATTGAAATTACAACAGGAGTTCCAATGCTGTAAGGCCCAAAAGTCAGCTGTCCAACAGCAGTTCGTGTTACCATAGAATCTGCTGATTGATCATCTTCAACTGAAACAGATGTTGCCGAACCTAAACTTGTTAAATTTACAAGTATATTAAACTCTGAAGTATTACATTGGGGAATTAATTCATAATTTGCTTGAGGTTTCGTACAATTAATTAATGACCATTCTAATGTAAATATTCCAGCTTCGGTGTTTTTTCCATCCTGAATCCAATAAACTGTTTGGTCTGATCCTGTAGTGTTTTCCCAGATAAGTTGTGTTGTATCGGCATCGTCAAAACAAATCAATCTTGTTTGTTGTAAACAATTTCCATAAAAAGCAGTGTTTGTTGAATTATATTCATTTGAAGTTTGCCCAATTGTAAAGGTTGAATTATTAGGAACAAGAATTGAATAATAAACATCTGGTGCGGCATTTGCTACTTCAAACCCATTCATAAACATACAGTTTATAAGATTGTCATTAGATTTTCCAACAGTTGAATCTGTAATAGGAGAAGATAATGTGCTTAAATCAATAGCATTTGAACAAAAATCACCTGACAAAACAACAGCAGTTGAAAAAGTATATTCATTACAGCCACTAGCTGTTCCAATTAAATTATAAGGATATATTCTTGCATAATAAGTAATATTGCTTTGCAATCCACCAGGAACATAATAATTAGTAACATTGCCAGCATCTACAAGATTTAAAATCTCGTGGCCATTTGGTGTCGTCCCTAGAACTATTTTATATCCAGTGGCGCCACTTGCCAAATTCCAGCTTAAAAAACCATTTCCCGAAACAATTGCTTCGTTCAAAGGAGAAATCAATGTAGTGCAGTCTGGTGCTGAGGTTGCTGTATAATTTATTTGCAATGTCAATGAAAGATCCAAATGGTCATAATCTCCATCGGCATCATGAGCCGTAATGCTTAATGTTGTAAATCCAGAAATATTTCTTCCAATCAAATCGCTTGCACAAACTCTAGTCACGGTGCCATCGAGATTTAATTCAAAATAATACCAATTATTGCATTGGTTAGCATTTGATAAAGAAGCATTTGAAATAGTTACAGAGTTAAGGTTTCCAGAGTAACAATTTAAATCGGTAGCATTTACTGTGATTGAAGTATTAGTGACATCAAAACCAGATGCATTAAAAGTCTGTTGACAAATCTGTCCAAATGACAAGATTGGAAAAAGAAGCAATAAATAAAAAGTAATTTTTTTCATGTAAACATTTTTAAGATTAATTGAATGAATAGAAATGTTTCTTTATGACATATTCCAGTACTAAATTCAGCGTCGTAAATTTTAGAAGAAATAATGATAGATGTATATATATAATCCCTAAAAAGCGTGACATAAAATAAGAAATAATGTGATTTATAAGCTTAGTGTTTTGATTTTAAGGATGTTTGTATTGTTTTTGCAATTCGCCTTTCATACCAGCATAATTCTAAATAAAAAATGCCATCCTTTTTGGACAGCATTTTTTATTGCGTTTTATTTCTGAAATTTATTCTTCCAAAGCATTCCAGCCTCTAGCTTTCAACGGAATTTTTGTATTTGCTCGAGTAATCAAATGAATTCCTTCGCTTTCCTGAGTCATGTGACCGATGATCGTGAAATTTGGATTTCCTTTTATCTTGTCAAAATCTTCCATCGGAATGGTGAAAAGCAATTCATAATCTTCTCCTCCATTAATCGCAACCGTCGTACTATCGATATTAAATTCTTCGCAAACAGAAATCAACTGCGGATCAAGTGGCAGCTTATCTTCGTATAAATTACAGCCAACATTAGATTGTGTACACAAATGAATAATTTCTGAAGATAATCCGTCAGAAATATCAATCATTGAAGTTGGTTTTATATCTAAAGCAAAAAGCAAAGTTCGCACATCTTTTCGAGCTTCAGGTTTTAATTGACGTTCAATAATATAAGTGTAAGCGTCTAAATCTGGCTGATTATTTGGATTTACTTGAAAGACTTGTTTCTCTCTTTCTAAAACTTGCAATCCCATATATGCAGCGCCGATATCTCCAGTCACAACAAGCAAATCGTTTGATTTTGCTCCATTTCTATAAACTAATTCACTTTCATCTGCTTCGCCAATTGCAGTAATGCTGATGATTAATCCTTTTTGCGAAGAAGTTGTGTCGCCACCAATAACGTCGACATTGTATTCTTTTGCAGCAAGTGTGATTCCATCAAATAATTCTTCCAAAGCTTCTAATGGAAAACGATTTGAAACGGCAACAGAAACCGTGATTTGAGTTGGCTTCGCATTCATTGCAAAAATATCTGAAACATTTACAACTACGGCTTTATATCCCAAATGTCGCAATGGCATATAAGCCAAGTCAAAGTGCACGCCTTCAATTAATAAATCTGTTGAAATTACGGCTTTTTTATCTTTAAAATCTAAAACAGCTCCGTCATCTCCAATTCCTTTCAAGGTTGAAGGATTGTTGATTTCAAAGTTTTTGGTAAGATGTTTTATCAATCCGAATTCGCCTAAATTCGATAAGCTTGTGCGTTGAGGCGTTTTATCTTCTATCATTTTTTTAATTTCTGAATTGCAAAGGTACAAAGTTTAAAAGTGTTCTAGGCAATTGAAAATTTTTGTCGTTTAGACTATTTTAAAAATATGTTAAAAAAGTTGTAACAAAAATCATCAACATGCCACTAATTAAAATATAATTACTAAAACATTCATAACTATGAAGCTTAAAATAAATAACTTAAGTAAAACTTATAATAATGGAGTAAAAGCACTCGATAATTTAAATCTTGAGATTAATTCTGGAATGTTCGGACTTTTAGGTCCAAATGGAGCTGGAAAATCATCTTTAATGCGAACTATCGCAACCTTGCAAAAACCAGATTCTGGGTCAATTGAATTTGACGGAATAAATGTTCTTGAAGACAATATTTCTTTGCGTAAGATTTTAGGTTATTTGCCACAAGAATTTGGTGTGTATCCAAATATGTCTGCAGAAACTTTGTTAGATTATTTTGCTAGATTAAAGGGAATTTCTTCCAAATCAGAAAGAAAAGAATTAGTTAAAAGTGTATTAGAAGTAACTAATTTATATGATCAAAGGGGAAAATCAGTTAGTGGTTATTCTGGCGGAATGAAACAGCGTTTTGGAATTGCGCAATTACTTTTAAATAATCCAAAATTAATCATAGTTGACGAGCCGACTGCGGGATTAGATCCAGCAGAACGCCATCGTTTCTTGAATGTTTTGAGAGAAATTGGAACCAATCACGTAGTTATCTTTTCAACGCATATCGTTGACGACGTTAAAGAATTGTGTAACGAAATGGCAATTTTAAACGGTGGAAAAATCCTTGAACAAGGAACTCCCGAAGAAGCAGAAGCAAGATTGAGAGGTTTCATATGGACAAAAATTATCACTCGTGAAGAATTAGAAACATATGAAAGAGATTTCAACGTAATTTCTTCAAAATACAACCAAGACAATACTTTAAATATCAAAGTTCATAGTGCAGAAAGACCAGATGAGACTTTCATTAATGCAGAACCACAACTTGAGGATGTTTATTTTGTTGCACTAAAATCTGATCTATAATATGTTTTCAACGATATTTAATTTCGAGTTAAAACGATGGCTCAAAGGAGCTTCGTTTTATATATTTCTGTCGCTATTTTTCTTTATTTCACTGTTTTTTGCAGCTTTGAATTATGGTTTTTTTGAAAGTATAAGTGCTGTAAGAAATACAAATGCATATGCAAACTCGCCAATTGCGCTGAGTGGTTTTATTAATGGAATGAATTCTGTAATTTATCTTTTGCTTCCGATAATTGTTGGAACTTCGGTATATCGAGATTTTCGATATAATATGCATACGATTTTATTCTCTTATCCATTTACAAAGTGGGATTACATTGGCGGAAAATTTTTAAGTTCACTTTTAGTAGTGCTTCTGATTACACTTTCTTTGATAGCTGGCGTTTTAGTAGCTTCAGTTTTACCAGGAATTAATCCTGATTTATTGACAGAATTTAATTTTCTAGCAATTGCTCAAATTTATTTTATCTATGTAATTCCAAACCTGCTTTTCATCGGAGTTATTATCTTTTCATTGGTTACAATTTCTAGAAATATATTTGTTGGTTTCATTGGGATTATCGTGATTTTTTTGCTTCAGGTTATGCTTGCAAATTTAACGAGAGATGTTGATAATAGATATGTTGTAGCTTTATTTGAGCCTTTTGGAGGAGAAGCTTTAGATTATTATACACGATATTGGACGATTTCTGAGCAAAATGAAAACCTGCTTCCTTTTGGAGATGTGATTGTTTACAACAGATTAATCTGGCTTGGAGTTTCGCTTTTAATACTAGGATTTTTATATAAATTTTTCTCTTTCAGTCAAACGGCAATTACTTTTGGAAGAGGAAAAAAAGGAGATCGCACCACAAAAAACAATTTCGGTGGAATTACCAGAATTGAGCTTCCGATAGTGAAATATGACTATTCTGGTTGGCAGAATTTTAAAACTGCTTGGAGTCTTTCAAGATTTGATTTCAGGTTTATTGTCAAAAATTGGGCCTTTATCATTATTGCCTTTGTAGGGTTATTATTCTTGCTTCTCATGTCTGTTAGTGCTGGGAAAATGATGGGAACAAAAACCTTTCCTGTAACCTGGCAAATGTTATATGTTCCTGGAGCTACGTTTAATTTCTTTATCAATGTGCTGACTTTCTTATTTGTTGGAATTTTGATTCATAGAGGTCAAACTGCTAGAATGAATCATTTAATTGATGTGACGCCAATTCCTAACTGGGTTTTGCTTCTATCAAAATTCTTCGCAATTATTAAAATGCAACTTGTTTTATTAATTCTGATTTTCATTGCCGGAATTACTATTCAGGCATTTAACGGCTATTACGACTTTGAAATTGGTCATTATTTAATTGAATTATACGGAATAAAATTGCTCAATTGTGTAGTTTGGGTGCTTTTAGCGCTTTTAATCCAAACACTTTTTAAAAATTATCTTCTAGGATTCTTTGTGCTAATTTTATTAATGATTGGCTTATCGTTATTGTTGCCTCAAATCGGGATTGAACAAGATATTTTTATTTATAATTCTGATCCAGGTTATGTTTATTCAGATATGAATGGTTATGGACACGGACTTGAATTGTATTATTTGTATAAATTTTATTGGATATTACTTGGGATCGTTTTTTTCTGTCTAGCATTATTATTCTGGACAAGAGGAATTCCTATGTCGGCAAAAGAAAAATTTACAAACGCAAGAAAACGACTAACGCCACAATTGGCGATTCCGATGACGATTGCTTTTCTTGGATTTTTAGCAATTGGAACTACGATTTATTATGAAGATAATATTGAAAACCCACGCTATTCTCAAAAAGAACAAGAACAGCAAATGGTAGACTGGGAAAAGAAATATAAAAAATACCAGCATTACAATCAGCCTAGAATTACAGATGTGAATGTAAATGTGGCTATTTTTCCTAAAACTAGAGATTTAGATGTAAAAGGATATTACTTCCTAAAAAATAAAACCAATAAAGCGATTGATACTATTTTTATAAATTATAACGATCTTAAAAGTGAGTTTAAATTTAATAAAGAAGTTACGCTGGTTTCAAAAGACACGCTTTTTAATTTTAATATTTATAAATTAAAATCATCTTTAAATCCAGGAGATTCAATCAAATTTGATTTTGAAATCAAGAATAAGCCAAACACTTTGATAACTAATAATTCTCCTGTTTTAGAGAACGGAACTTTTATCAATAATGGCTTGTTTCCATCAATCGGATATTCTGAAGATGGTGAACTTTGGGATGACGACACACGAAAAAAATATGGTCTGAAGCCAAAAGATAGAATGGCAAAAGCAACAGACAGCATTGCAAGAAGAAATACTTACATCTCAAGCGATGCTGATTGGATTAATTTTGAGACTGTAGTTAGTACCTCTGATGATCAAACGGCTATTGCGCCAGGTTATTTAGAGAAAAAATGGACAGCTGACAGAAGAAATTATTTCCATTATAAAATGGATCGACCAATGTTGAATTTCTATGCTTATCAATCAGCGAGATATGAAATCAGAAAAGACAAATGGAAGGATGTAAATATCGAAGTCTATTACCAAAAAGGGCATGAGTATAATATCGACAGGATGATAAAAGGTGTGAAAAAATCATTAGATTATTACACTGAAAATTTCAGTCCATATCAGCACAAACAAGCCAGAATCATCGAATTTCCAAGAACTAGTGGTGGTTTTGCACAGTCATTTGCCAATACAATTCCGTTTTCTGAAGACATTGGTTTCATAGCAGATGTTGATGATAAAAATGAAGATGCTGTTGATTATCCGTTTTCTGTAACTTCTCATGAAATGGCGCATCAGTGGTGGGCACATCAAGTGATTGGTGCGAATGTACAAGGGGCAACCTTGATGTCTGAAAGTTTATCTGAATATAGTTCGTTGAAAGTTTTAGAAAAAGAATATGGAAAATCACAGATGCGTAAATTTCTAAAAGATGCATTAGATAGCTATCTACAAGGAAGAACAATGGAGAGTAAAAGAGAACAACCATTAATGTTTAATGAAAATCAGCAATATATCCATTACAACAAAGGTTCGCTCGTTCTCTACACTTTAAGCGATTATATTGGTGAGAAGAATATGAATAATGCGTTGAAAAAATATATTGAAAAAGTGGCTTTTCAAGAAGCGCCATATACTAATTCAATTGAATTTGTTTCTTATTTGAATGAGGCAACTCCAGATTCATTGAAATATATGATTGATGATATGTTTAGAACAATTACTTTGTATGACAATCGGGTTAAAGATTTTACGACTAAGAAATTACCTAATGGAAAATATGAGGTTACTGTAAATGCGCTGGTAAGCAAATATCGTTCAAATGAAAAAGGAAAAAGGTCTTTCAAAGATGCTTCAGGAAAAACACTTTCTTACAAAGGGAAAGGTGAAAAGTATGCAACAGATTCTTATCCGCTTAATGATTATGTAGAAGTCGGAATATTTGGTTCACAAACTATAAATGGCAAAACCAAAGAAAAGCAGCTTTATCTGCAAAAGCATAAAATCAATAGAATTGATAATAAATTTGTAATAGTGGTTGATGAAAAACCTGTTGAGGTCGGAATTGATCCTTACAACAAATTGATTGACACTAATTCTGATGATAATAGAAGAAAGCAATAATTGCAAATAATTCAACTAAGACGTACTGTGAAGTGCGTCTTTTTTATTTTTAAAATTCTTAAAACCTACTGACAAACTGTTGTCACCCGCCATCTTTAAATTTGTCGTATAAACATTAAAAGATAAATTATGTTCGCAACAGCACAAGTAATCAGTCAGGAAGATTTATTAAAACATTGGCAAGGTCACAGAAATTTGACGCGCCGAGTAATCGAATTATTTCCAGAAAAAGATTTTTTTGAATTTTCAATTGGAGGAATGAGAACCTTTGCCCAATTAACTTCAGAGTTATTAGCAATCGGAGCTCCAGGTTTAAAAGGAATCGTAAATCGCCAAGTAAAACCTTTCCATGAAGAAGCGGAAAAGTTCACAACAAAAGCAGAATTTCTTAAAAAATGGGATGAATCAACAGCAGAAATCAATGACCTTTGGGACCAATTAAGCATGGAAGATTTCAATGATACTTTCAATCTTTTTGGTCAATATGAATTTCCAGTAATTCAGAATATTTTGTATTTTATTGACAATGAAGTGCATCACCGAGGTCAAGGCTATGTTTATTTAAGAGCTTTGGGAATTCAGCCACCGTTTTTCTGGGAGAGATAATATTCACCACAGATTCGCAGATTTAAAACCAATATAAAACATGGATTTTAAAATAATTTAGACCGTAGATTTTCAGATTATAAATTTTAATCTGCGAATCTGCGGTTACTTTTTCAATCGAAGCAAAGATTTTTCAACTAATTCCAAAACTCTTTCTTTCAAACTTTCAGGTTCTAAAATCGTTGCATAATCACCAAACATTAGAAACCATCTCGGGAAATATTCATCGATATTTGGACTCATAAAAGTCATTTCGATACCATCTCCAACTGATTTCTGAGAAACAAAACCGTGATGTTTCTTTTCATAATCAAGATGTTTTGCCACTTTTTTATCAATCAAAATTCTGACTTTCGTCGTTGGATATTTATTCTTGTCTTTTTCCAAATAGGTCTCCAAAGGTTCGTGTTCCAAGGAAAATTCTTTTTCCGTAGCTTTTATATCGTGAATTCTATCCGTTCGAAATTGCCTATAATCTTTTCGCAAATGGCAATATCCCAAAGTGTACCAATTGTCGTTATCATGAAAAACGCCAACCGGTTCGATAGTTCTTTCTGTGGCTTCTTCGGATTGTGCAGTTTGGTAAAACAAGATGATTTGCGTTTTTTCTGCAATACTTTTAAAAAGGCAGGCTAAAGTATTGGGAGATTTTTCGTTGAATAAATTTCCCGTCGGTTGCATCAAAATATTAGATTCAATGTTGGAAACCCAATCTTTATCAGAGCTCTGCAAAACTGCTTTCAATTTAAATGCCGCTGAAGCATAATGGCTCCCTAATTCTTTATCAGTGAATTTCTGCATCAATTTTTCTGCAGCGATAAAACTGCTGGCTTCTTCACGAGTAAACATCACCGGAGGCAAACGATAGCCCTCCATTAAGGAATAACCAATTCCGGCCTCACTATAAATCGGAACTCCAGAAGCTTCCAAAGTTCGGATATCACGATAAATAGTGCGCAAACTAACCTCGAACCGTTCTGCCAATTCGTGTGCTTTTACAATTTTCTTAGACTGTAATTGAATTAAGATTGCGACAATTCTGTCAAACCGTTTTGGAGTTTCGTCCATTTTATAATTATAAGTTTTCAGAAACTTCATCCCAATCTAATAATCTTTCAGGATTTGTTTTTGATTTTTCAATTCTATCTAAAACTATTTTCTTCGCTTCTTCACTAATTTCTATTTCCATATTTTAAGCTTTAAATTTTCTAAAAGATTGTATCATTTCATAAATTCCGAATGCAATTACAATTTTACCAAATATGAAAATTAACCAGGATAATGGATTAATTAGATAAACTCTATCTGTCTCTAATGGATTAAAAAAATCTGTAACTAAAAAAAATCTAAAAAGACCAGAAGTAAATCTTGTCCAATTTTCCCAATTATGAAAGTCAGCGGTATGATTGTAGTTTTCTGTTAAATAAAAAATTAAATAAAATCCTACTCCTGAAACAATAGTAAACCAAAAAGCTCTAATCCAACTACTGCCATAATCAGTTGACCATTTTGTAGTCCAAAGAATGAATTTGTCCTTAAATCCATATTTCCAATTCCAACTTAATTCTTCATAATGAGCTGCGAGTTCATACGCTCTGAAACGATTAAAATCGATTTTATTTTCGGTTTTTTGAAGCTCTTGTTTGATAGCACGCAGGGTTCTTTTCCAATCAGAAATGTCATTTTCTTTTAAATAGGATTTATTGTCAACATTATTTATTCTCATTTCGTCAAAATAAGCGCCACCATTGAATTTGACTTCAAATAGTTTAATTTTAATAAAAAAAGCTTCGGTAAAAGAAACAGACTTATCAAAGGTACATCTATCTATATTCAAAAACTTTAGTGCAGAACGATTAAAAAGCACAAATCCATTAAATTCACATGCAACAAATTTTAAATTAGAATTGGTTATGTTTTTACATTTTTCAAACAAAAATGTGCTTAAAAATTTACAATCTTCGAATGTTGCTTGGTTGATAAATTCAACTCTATTAAAATTAGCTTTTCTAAAGATATTTTTATAAAATGTGGTTCGATTAAATTTTAGTCTTAAAAAACCGCCATCATAGTATTTGAATTTGGTATCTGAAAAGTCTAAATTTTCATACGAAGTGTTCTTTTCAAAGGAAAAATTGAAGAAAAATGAATTTGCAAAGCTATTAAAAATATATAAGTCGTTATGTTGTTTAGATTTGTCTCCAATTAGATTATTTATAAAACTAAAATATCCATCCGACATAGTTAATTTGTCGAAGCAAATCAAATTGAAAGAATTGTTATCAAAGTGAAATTTTGAATTTAAATATATTTCTGTTTCATCATATCTGTAGTCGTATAAGAAATGAAAATATTTTAGAATATTTTTTTCTAGTGAAAGAGATTTCAAAGTTTTAATATTTTTAAAAGAAATCGAATTTAAATTACTTGAGGTGAAATTTAAATCGCACTCAAACGTACAGTCTTCAAAAGATATCTCTAAGTATTCATTCTTTATGTTGAAGAAATGAAGTTCTTTACCCTTAAATGAACATTTTTTGAACTTTAACTTTGAAATTTTTTTTAAATGTAGATCTGTCAGAGTAGTGTTTTGTTCATTTAGAATGATTATGCTTTCATAAAAATCAAAATTGCCTTCTATTATTTTGTTTTCTAAATCTTCAATGATCATTGTTTTGTTTTTAGTAAAAATAAAAAAAAACCTCAATAACTTTCGCTACCAAGGTCTTTTCTCTTTATTCTTGTTTCTGTTTTTCTAATTAATCATTCAATTTTAAAACAGCCATGAAAGCTTCCTGTGGAATTTCAACATTCCCCACTTGTCTCATACGTTTTTTACCTTTTTTCTGTTTCTCCAAAAGCTTGCGTTTACGAGAAATATCTCCTCCATAACATTTTGCAGTAACGTCTTTTCTCAAGGCTTTGATTGTTTCACGAGCAATAATTTTTGCTCCGATTGCCGCTTGAATCGGAATATCAAATTGCTGTCTCGGGATTAATTCGCGTAATTTTTCGGTCATTTTCTTACCGATATTATACGCATTGTCTTCGTGAATCAACGCAGAAAGCGCATCAACTCCTTGAGCATTTAAAAGAATATCCAATTTTACCAATTTTGAAGTTCGCATCCCGATAGGAGAATAATCGAACGAAGCATAACCTTTCGAAACGGTTTTTAATCTATCATAAAAGTCGAAAACAATCTCAGCCAAAGGCATGTCAAAAGTCAATTCAACTCTGTCTGTTGTCAAATAAGTTTGGTTCGTGATCACGCCACGTTTCTCGATACAAAGCGACATTACGTTTCCAACGAAGTCAGATTTTGTAATGATAGTTGCCTTGATAAAAGGCTCTTCCACGCGGTCCAAACGCGAAGGTTCTGGCAAGTCAGATGGATTGTTTACCACGAAAGAAGTTTCAGGATCTTTTTTAGTGTATGCCAAATAAGAAACGTTGGGAACCGTTGTAATTACGGTCATGTCAAACTCTCTTTCCAATCTTTCTTGGATGATTTCCATGTGTAACATTCCCAAGAAGCCACAACGGAAACCGAATCCTAAAGCCGCAGAACTTTCTGGTGTAAACACAAGCGAAGCATCGTTCAATTGCAGTTTTTCCATCGAAGCTCTCAAATCTTCATAATCTTCAGTGTCCACAGGATAAATTCCTGCGAAAACCATTGGTTTTACATCCTCAAAACCTGTAATCATATTGGTTGTTGGTACTTTTGCATCGGTCAAAGTATCACCAACTTTTACTTCTTTTGCTTCCTTAATTCCAGAAATCAAATAACCAACATCTCCAGCAGAAATCATCTGTTTCGGAACTTGGTTTAATTTCAACGTACCAATTTCATCCGCGAAATATTCATTTCCGGTAGCCATAAATTTAATTTTCTGGCCTTTTTTGATCTGCCCGTTGATTACTCTAAAAATCACCTCAATTCCTCTAAAAGGATTGTAAACCGAGTCAAAAATTAAAGCCTGAAGCGGTTCATTCGGATCACCTTTTGGAGGTGGAATTTTTTCAATTACGGCTGCCAGAATATTTTCTACGCCAAAACCGGTTTTACCCGAAGCGTGAATAATATCTTCTAATTTGCAACCTAATAAATCGATAATATCGTCGCTAACTTCTTCTGGATTAGCACTTGGTAAATCCACTTTGTTCAAAACCGGAATGATTTCCAAGTCATTTTCTAAAGCCAAATACAAGTTAGAAATTGTTTGTGCCTGAATACTTTGTGCCGCGTCAACGATTAAAAGTGCGCCTTCGCAAGCAGCAATTGAACGAGAAACTTCATAAGAAAAATCCACATGTCCCGGAGTGTCAATCAAATTTAAGATGTAATCTTCACCTTTATATTTGTATTCCATTTGGATGGCGTGGCTCTTGATCGTAATCCCACGTTCTCTCTCAAGATCCATGTTGTCAAGTAATTGTGCTTTTTCTTCACGAGCTGTTACGGTTTGTGTAGCGCCAAGCAAACGGTCGGCAAGCGTACTTTTTCCGTGGTCAATATGTGCAATAATGCAAAAATTTCTAATATGTTTCATGTACAGTTTTGTATCAAATTTTACGCGTTCACAAAGAAATTTTTCAATTATTTCTCCGCTTTCCTCATTATCTCCTTAAAGGTAAGGATTTAATCGGCAAATATAGTTTTTTAGTTGGTAAGTTGAAAGAGGAATTTTTGATAGAATTATTTGCTAAAAACCACCGCAGATTCGCAATTTTTTTTCAATATTATCAGTAATCAGAATTGGAAAACCAGTAAATCTGCGGTTGTAAAAATTGCAACAATTTATGTTAAAATCAATCTAATGAATTTTCCATCTGCACAAATTTTGTCTACATTTATTTAAAACAAAATTAATTTCATGAAAAAAATATTTTTTAACCTATTTGTCGTTGCCATGTGCTCGCTGGCGGTTGTTTCCTGCAAGAAAAAGGAAAATGACCTGTCAGATATTAAAGTTGATCCTGATGACAGAGTTATCCAATTTGACAGTACAAAAGTAGCTGGATTTTTTACGAAATATCCTGATTACAAAGAATATGAATCTGAAATCAGACAGCTTTATAAAAAACACGATTACCATTATTTATGGTTTGATAAAAAAGGCGTGATCGAATTTGCCGAAGCGGTTTTCAATCAAGTCAACCAAATCAGCGCTGAAGGTGTTCCAGCAAAATTGCCTTATAAAGAACAAATCGATAATCTGTTTTATGAAAACGAAAATAAAGATCCTGACGTAAATTCAGAATTGCTGGTTTCGGCGATGTATTTCTTCTATGCGAAAAATGTTTATCAAGGTCTGGATACCAATAAAAGTAAGGAAACAGGCTGGTATTTGCCACGTGAAAAAACTTCTTATGTCGCTTATTTAGATACGTTGATGAAAGATCCGACGCTTCTGAAAAAGGACGAAAAAGAAATGATTCCGCTTTATTATAATCTAAAAAAAGGCTTGCAAAAATACCGTGAAATCGAGAAAAAAGGCGGTTGGGAAAAAATCACGATGGAAGAAGGTGTGAAATCTTTGAAAGTAGGCGACAGTTCGGCAACAGTTTTGCAAGTTCGAAAAAGGTTGGCTTTATCTGGAGATTTGAAATCTAGTTCAGAGAGCACTGTTTTTGATGAAGAATTAGCCAATGCAATCGGCACTTACGAAAAAAGAAATTACCAAAACGAAGACAAAATGATTACGCCTTCTTTGGTTAAAGATTTGAATATTTCTGTCCAAGATAGAATCAAAACTATTGTCGTAAATATGGAGCGCTGTCGTTGGATTTCTCCTAGTTTTATAAAAGATGGGAATTATATTGCAGTAAATATTCCTTCCTATAAAGTAAGATATTTCAAAGATGGAAAATTGCGTTTAGAATCAAATGTTGTGGTTGGAAAAGCCTTAAACAAAACCGTGGTTTTTAGCGGACAGATGAGTTATTTAGTATTTAGTCCGTATTGGAATGTGCCGAAAAGTATTTTAGAAAAAGAAATCAAACCCGGAATTGCTAAAAACAAAAATTACTTGGCACAACATAATATGGAATGGAACGGAAATTCCGTTAGACAAAAACCTGGAGCAACAAATTCTCTAGGTTTAGTAAAATTTATGTTCCCAAATTCAAACAATATTTATCTGCATGATTCGCCTGCAAAAAGTCTCTTCAATAAAGAAAACAGGGCGTTCAGCCACGGCTGTGTTCGTGTTCAAAAAGCAAAAGAATTGGCCAACGCAATTTTAGAAGATGACAAAAACTGGAATGCTTCAAAAATCGACAAAGCCATGAGTGCCGGAAAAGAACAAAGTTATTCGTTAAAGAAAAAGATTCCGGTTTACATAGCCTATTTTACAGCTGGTGCTGATGAAAACGGAAACGTGAGCTTTTTTGAAGACGTTTACAGCAGAGATGAAAGATTGGCTTCGCTACTTTATAATAAATAGGTGCTGAGGCGCTAAAGAAAGATTATAAATAAAAAAGGCGCTAAGAATCAACTTAGCGCCTTTTTTACTAAGCATCTCAGTGCCTTTTCTCACAATACCGAAACACACTTATAAAATCGTTTCGTGTACATTTTTGAATTCAACTCGCTGATCGTAACAGCATATTCTTTTCCAGAAGAAGCGTGGATGAATTTAGAATTCATGCCGTCAGCTTCACAGATAATCCCGACGTGGCCGATTGATTTATGGTCTTTATATCCGTAGAAAACTAAAATATCTCCTTTTTGAAAAGCTTCTGGTTTTACGGTTTTTCCAATGTTTTTGAATTGGCTTGAGCTTCTTGGAACTGCAATGTCAAAATGCTTGAAAATATAATTCACAAAACCCGAACAGTCGAATCCTTTTGATGGACTGCTGCTGGCGTATTTGTAGTTTATTCCGAGGTATTCTTTGGCATAAGAAATTAATTTTTCTCTTTCTGATACTTTAGGAACTTCTGTTTTTACTGCCGGTTCCGTAGTTTTTACTTCTGTTTTGCTTGTAGCTAAAATTCCTATAAATAAGAAGGAAATAAGTGTCTTGTAAATCATTTAAAAATTTTTGATGGTGAAGATGAATTTTAGAAACGCAAAAATAGGACTTATATTTTATTGATTTACAATGAATTGAAAATTTAAGATTTTGCTATCATGTAATTCCTACAATTCCAAACATGGAAAGCAAAACATTACATTTCTTCAAAAAAGTCGTAATTTTGCAAAAAAATTGAAAGAAGATGGTCAAGATTGGCAACATAGAATTACCTGATTTCCCTTTACTTTTAGCTCCGATGGAAGACGTCAGCGATCCGCCTTTTCGCAGATTGTGCAAGCTTCACGGCGCTGACATGATGTATAGCGAATTTATTTCTTCGGAAGGTTTGATTCGCGATGCCATGAAAAGCCGTCAGAAATTAGATATTTTTGACTACGAAAGGCCAGTCGGAATCCAGATTTTTGGAGGCGACGAAGAAGCAATGGCGCTTTCTGCAAAGATTGTGGAAACCGTTCGTCCTGATTTGGTTGATATTAATTACGGCTGTCCTGTAAAAAAAGTAGTTTGCAAAGGAGCAGGAGCGGGCGTTTTAAAAGATGTGGATTTGATGGTTCGTCTGACAAAAGCGGTGATTAAAAGCACGCATCTTCCGGTAACGGTGAAAACCCGATTGGGCTGGGACGAAGATTCCATAAATATTGATGAGGTTGCTGAAAGATTGCAAGATATCGGAGTTCAAGCACTGACGGTTCACGCCAGAACGCGAGCGCAGATGTACAAAGGCCATTCTGACTGGACGCACATCGAAAGAGTGAAAAATAATCCAAGAATCACGATGCCGATTTTTGGTAACGGAGACATCGATTCGCCAGAAAAAGCATTGGAATATAAAAACCGTTTTGGTCTTGACGGAATGATGATTGGCCGTGCCGCAATTGGATATCCGTGGATTTTTAACGAAATCAAGCATTTTTTCAAAACTGGAGAAAAATTGGCGCCACCAACAATGGAAGACCGAGTGGAAGCCGTAAGAAATCATCTGACTTGGTCAATGGAATGGAAAGGCGAGCGCGTGGGAATCGTCGAAATGAGAAGACATTATACCAATTATTTCAAAGGGATTCCCGGCTTTAAAGAATACAAACAAAGATTAGTTACAACGGATGCGCCCGAAGAACTTTACCAGACTTTGAATGAAATTCAAGAAGTTTTCGGAAGCTTTCAGTTTGTGCAACAATAAAGAAGCCTTAGCTTTCTTAATCTCTTAATGGTTCTAAAATAAAATTTAGATATTAAAAAAGCCTCGATGTAAATACGAGGCTTTCTTATTTTAAACCTGAATAGTCTTCCATTTTCCTTTCTTAAACAAAATATATCCAGCAATAGTTATCGCAGTTTCAGCAATTGGAATCGCCATGAAAACACCAGTCGGACCCATTTTCAAAACCTTCGCCAAAATATAAGCCATCGGAATCTGGAAAAGCCAAAATCCAAAGAAATTAATCCAAGTCGGAGTCCAAGTATCGCCGGCTCCGTTGAAAGTATTGATCAAAACCATCCCAATTCCGTAGAAAATATAACCTAGGCTCATGATTCGAATTGCTTCCACGGCAATGCTCTGAACCAAAGCATCGTTTGTGAAAAATGCAGCAATATATTCAGCGCCAAGCAAAGTGATAACCATAATCGAAGCCATAAAAATCACATTGTATTTTGCAGTCTGCATTACTGATTTTACAGCTCTGTCCACTTGTTTTGCACCAAGATTTTGTCCAACCAAAGTCGCTGCAGCATTGCTCAATCCCCAAGCCGGCAAGATGAAAAACATCATGATTCGCAAAGCGGTTTGATATCCGGCAGAACCATGATCGCCGCCAGTCACGGCAACTAAATTTGCTAAGAAAATCCAACTGCAAGAAGCAATCACGAATTGCAAAATTCCCGGAGCGGCCACTTTTACAATTGCCTTAATTTGTTTCCAATCTGGAATAAAATAACTTCCGATAATTTTTAAAACGCCTCTGCCGTTGAATAAATGATAGGCTTGGTATAAAACCCCGATGGTTCTTCCGGTAGTCGTTGCCATTGCAGCGCCAGTCAGTCCGAAAGCAGGGATTGGTCCGAGTCCGTTAATTAAAATCGGACATAAAATGATGTTACAAATATTAGCAATCCACAAGCTTTTCATTGCAATTGCAGCATTTCCGGCACCACGGAAAATCCCGTTAATTAAGAATAATAATACGATGGAACTGCTTCCTGCCATCATAATCTGCATGAAGGAAGTTCCGTGAAGAGCTGCGTCTTTTGAAGCGCCCATGAGCATTAAAATATCTGTTGCGTAAATAAATCCGAAGCAACTGATTACGGCATTTACGGCAAGAGAAATTATTACGGCTTGCATTCCTGCTTTTGCCGCTTTCGTAGGATCTTTTTCTCCGATTCTTCGGGCAACAACGGCGGTTGCGGCCATACTTAATCCGATGGCAAGAGAATAAATAATTGTCAGAACAGATTCTGTCAGTCCAACGGTTTGAATCGCAAAACTGCTGTTCTCTAAATGGCCCACGAAATATAAGTCTACCAAGGCAAAAACCGATTCCATCATCATTTCCAAAACCATCGGTATTGCCAATAAAATAACGGCTTTTCGAATGTTTCCTGAGGTGTAATCGAAGTCAGCTTCACCGCGAAGTGATTGTTTGGTAACGGTAATAATTCTAGATAAAAAACTTGGTTTGTTTGTCTTTGTCATGATTGATAAATGTAAAATGGGTGACGCCTGCTTCACTTCTGCAATAGCGTAAAAAGAATTTAATCAAGATGACCTAAAAAAGTGTTAGGCCAGAACAAATACAATCATAAGGCTAAAGTGTTGGAAGGCAAATGTATAATTATTTTTGAAGAAAAAAAATATTTTAAATTGAAGTTGTCTTGCCGCAGATTTGCAGATTATATTTTAATTGCGATTACTCTAAAAGTTTTTTAGAAACTCGGCTTGAGGCAATTAGGGAAGAAATAATTCCAAGCGTAAAAATTGTAGCTAAAACAATTATAATATTTTGCGCATTAAATTTCACAGGATAAGCCATGGAAGGAGTAATCATAAGAAGTGAAAAATGCTGTTGAAGAAGCACAATTATTATTCCTAAAACTAATCCAATAAAACCACCAATGATAGTTAAAATCGTACCTTGAAGTAAAAATATTTTTCTCAAATTTTTAATTTCTACACCAAGATTGTACAATGTGGAAAGATTACTTTTCTTGTCGATAATTAGCATTATAATTGCTCCGGCTAAAGTGAAAAGCGTCAAAATAATAACTAGAGTACAGATGAGATAAATTACTGTTTGTTCAGTATTCAGCATTTTGTAAAGAGAATCGTTTAATTCTGCTCTAGTTTTTATTTGTACTTTATTATTAAAAATTGTTTCTAATTTTTTTGAGATTTCCTTTTGATCAGCTTCTGGTTTTAATTTGAATTCTATATTAGAAACCTGATTGTCTTTATATTGCAAAAGTTCTTGCGTTAATTTTAAATCTGCAAAAACATATTTTCCGTCAAGTTCTTCGCTGATTGCATAAATTCCTACAGGCAGAACTGCCGATTTATTAAATGCTTTGTCAGCATTTTCGATTTCGCCTTTTCCTGCTTTTGGAACATAGACTTCAAGTGGATTGTTGAAACTCATGGCGCCAAGCGATAATTTGCTTGAAACACCATAGCCCATAACAACTTGTGGCGTATTTGGCTCAAGCCATTGGCCAGTGTATAATTTTTTTTCAGCGCCGTTTACTTTGAGATAATTGCTGTCAATGCCTTTTAGATAAGTAATGACTTCTTTTCCGTCATACAAAAAAAGTACACGCTCTTCAATCGTATTACTGAAGGCTTTGATGCCATTTATTTTACGGATTTCCTTTTCTTGTTCTGGAGAGATAAAGAAAGACTTCCCTGAAATACCTGTCATTTTCAAGTCCGGATCAAAGTCATTCGAAAAAGAAAGACTAAAATCTTTTAAGCCACTGAAAATAGAAAGTACCACAAACAAAACGCATGCGCCAACGATAATTCCAATAGAAGCAATTCCAGTAATGATATTAATGGCGCTACTTTTACTGAAACTGATGCTATAACGTTTCGCTATGTAAAATGGAAAATTCAAACTATGATTTTCTTCTTTTTTCTAATAAATCGCGGTTCTCAATAGGATTTTCTTTGTCTTTTAAAGCATTGTCTATCTTTTCGATATAATCCAAAGAATCATCGATAAAGAACATCAAATTCGGAACTTTTCGCAATTGCAAACGTACTCTTTGAGACAAATCGTGCTTAATTAAAGGCGTATTTGTTTTGATTGCTGCCAATATTTCAGCTGCTCTTTCTGTTGGAAAAATGCTCAAATGCACTGAAGCCACTGATAAATCTGAAGTTACATTAACTTTAGAAACCGAAATTATCAAATTTGAAATTCCGTTTTTTCTCACTTCTCCCTGAAGAATATCTACTAAATCATTTTGTAGAACGCTTCCAATTTTTTTCTGTCTGTTTGTTTCCATTTTGCAAAAATACGATTTTTATGTCGAAAGTCTTAAAGTCAAAAGTTTGAAAGTCGGTTAAGTAATAAAATTTTTATATTTGTTTCAAGATTTGAAGCCAAACGAAACGTCTTTTTTAAATGAAATTCCCGCTGCAGCAACTCGCTTTAAACCTGTTTGGCCACAGGTTTAAGAGCTCAAACAATTGCAGCATCGGGGCTATTTTCAAACTTTCAGGCTTCTTTTAAACTCTGATAATCGTTGTCGAAAACCGTCATGAATTATTCATTTCAATTCTTAGCAACTTAGTACCTTTGCACTTAGCACCTTAAAAAATGAGAAAAATAGAACATATTGGCATTGCCGTTAAAGATTTAGAAGCATCAAACAATCTTTTCGAAAAACTCTTCGGAGCTCCGCCATATAAACAAGAAGAAGTAGAAAGTGAAGGCGTAAAAACATCTTTCTTCATGAATGGTCCAAACAAAATAGAACTTTTGGAAGCCACAAATCCAGAAAGTCCAATCGCAAAATTCCTAGAAAAGAAAGGCGAAGGAATTCATCATATTGCTTTTGACGTTGAAGATATTGTTTCTGAGATAGAAAGGTTGAAATCAGAAGGCTTCATAGTCTTAAATGAAACCCCAAAAAAAGGAGCAGACAATAAGCTCGTAGCCTTTTTGCATCCAAAAGGAACCAACGGCGTATTGATAGAATTGTGCCAAGAAATCAAATAGATACAGATTTTTAAGGCAAGACTTTCTAATTTTTAGAAAATCTATTCCAAAAACATTTGCAGTGAAGAAAAAATAGTAGTAATATTGCATCCTCTAAACCGGTCCTATAGCTCAGCTGGTTAGAGCACCTGACTCATAATCAGGTGGTCCCTGGTTCGAGCCCAGGTGGGACCACAAGAGGTAAAGCCTTTCAAGAAATTGAAAGGCTTTTTTTATGTAAGAAATAATCACATCAAGACACCAAATTCTGTGCTTGGTCTTTTTGGCAAGTCAACATCACCATACATTTCCTTCACATTTTCTTCCACCGTTACGCTGATAGCGCTTAATGGCGTGTCATCCATTCTGTTCTCAAACGGATCTTCAGTTCTTTCACCAATATAATCCAAAGCTAGAAATACAAAATTGATAATTATCGAAAGGGGAATATTCGCCCATCCAAGTTCTTCAATAAAAGCAAACGGAATCAATGTACCATGAATGGTAACGAAAACTCTTGAGAAAAAGCTGTAAGGCCTAGGCAATGGCGTGTTTTTGATACGTTCGCTCATTCCTTGGTGATTGTTGAATTCTGTCAAGGTTTCGCTTAATTTTATGAATCGGAAATCAGAAAGCCAGCCATTTTCAAAAGCTGTTTTCAAATCATCGCCTTGCAATTTCAGCAAATGATTCGGCGGATTTTTCTTTGACATGGTTTCCGCATATTCTTCCTCGCTGATGAATTTTTTTATTTCTCCGTATCGATTTCTTACTTCAATAATCTCCTTGATATTGGTTTCATTATAGTCGTGTTTTTCCCGTAAATAAACACGAAGCGCATTCACAAAAGCAATATGCCTGTACAATAATCTGTTTTGGATTCGGTCAAATTCAGCTTCATTTTCTCCATTGGGAATTATCATTGTCAAAACTTCTCTTGCCCAAGATCGGCTATAATTCACAATCAATCCCCAGATTTTTCGAGCTTCCCACCAACGTTCATAGGCATAATTATTCTTAAAGCCCAGATAAATCGCTAGAGCAGTGCTTAATGTTGCGACGGCGTTAAAAGGAATATTTAAGCTTCGAATGTCAAAAAGTTCGTGAATAACATAAACAGAAATCGAAAGCGCTATAAAATAAAGCAACTTGAAGCGTGTGTAATAGATAATGTGTTTCCAGCTCAGGTTTCTAGAAAGAATCATAGTTTAAATTTTAACTAAATTTACTCTTTTCTAAAACAGCATTTTAAATTATTACAATTTTATTAAGATATTTTTGTTAATTAAATGAAGGAAGTATAGGATTTTATTTGATTTGGAAATTTTTATTGCAATAAAATAAATTTTTTATAAATTATTCCCAAGCTTATTTGCAATCCGGACAAATTCCTGTAACCATGCACTGAATTTCCTGCACTTGATATTCTTTCGGAAGATTTAAAGTAGGTTCACTGTTTTCAATGCAAGAAACTTTCTGGCATTTCACGCAATTAAAATGGATGTGGTCGTGTTTGTGTTTGTCCAGGCAATGATTGCAAAGCGCATATTGGATGGCGTTTTCAAGCCCGGTAATTTTATGTATTTTACCTTCCTCATGCAAACGGTCAAGCGCTCTATAAACAGTTACTCTGTCGCAAGAACCTTTCAAAATATTTTGAAAATCCTTTGGTGACAAAGCTTCTTTTCTTTCAGATAAGATTTCAAGTATTTGATTTCTTACCGCCGAACTTCTTTTTCGAACAACTTTATTTTCCATCTTACAAAGATAATAAAAAATTAAACGCAGTGTTGTTGCGTTTAAAATTAAGTTTCTATATTTGCAATAATGTTGCGTTTAATAAATCTTAACTGAGAAACTATGAATCACAAAACTATTTTCGACATAATTATAATTGGTGGAAGCTATTCCGGACTTGCGGCAGCAATGGCTTTAGGCCGTTCTTTAAGAAATATTTTGATTATTGACTCTGGGAAACCTTGCAATAAACAAACGCCGCATTCGCATAATTTCTTGACTCAAGATGGAAATACGCCGAAAGAAATTTCTGAAACTGCAAAACTCCAAGTCCAGAAATATGATACTGTAAAATTTTATAATGGAATTGCCATAAATGCAAACAAAGAAGATTTTGGCTTCGCCGTAAAAACGGATTCTGAAGAAATTTTTAAAGCCAAGAAATTAATTTTTGCCACAGGTTTAAAGGATATTTTTCCAAAGATTGAAGGCTTCTCAGAATGCTGGGGAATTTCAATTTTACATTGTCCTTATTGCCACGGATATGAAGTCAAAAACGAAGAAACCGGAATTATTGCTAACGGCGAAGCCGGATTTGAATACGCCAGATTAATTTCAAATTGGACTAAAAAACTGACCATTTTTACCAATGGAAAATCAAATTTTACGAAAGAACAAGCCGAAAAACTTTCCAGTAAAAATATTCAAATCATAGAAAAGGAAATTTTAAAAGTAAATCATTCCGAAGGAAAAGTAGAAAGTGTAGAATTTGCAGATAATTCCAAAGCAGAAGTGAAAGCAATTTATGCAAGGCCAGATTTTGAACAGCATTGCAAAATTCCAATAGATCTAGATTGTGAAATCAATGAACAAGGATTATTGAAAGTAGATGCTTTCCAAAAAACTACAGTTAAAAATATTTACGCTTGCGGTGATAATTGTGCCATGCGATCTTTGGCTTTAGCCGTTTCCACAGGAACAATGGCCGGTGTTGTCGCAAACAAAGATTTGATCGAAGAAGAATTCTAATAAAAAAAGCCACGAATTGCCCGAATCTTCAAAATAAATTAGTGAAAATTCGAGCAATTCGTGGCTAAATTTTATAAAGTTAAATTAAGGATTAGTTGACCAAAGCGAAGACAATTTCACAAAAGCCCTGCGGTTCAATTTCAATTGCGCCACAACCAATTCTGCAAAATCTTCTGGCTGTAAAACCCTTTCCGGATTTCCGTCAGTAAATTTTAATTCTAAAGTCATGTCAGTCGCAATCGTACTTGGCAACAACGTTGTTACTCTGATATTGTGTTTTCTAACTTCTGACATTAACGATTCGGTCAAACCAATTACTGCAAATTTTGACGCGCTGTAAGCACTCATTCCCGCATTTCCTTTAATTCCTGCAGTCGAAGAAATATTAATAATATCTCCCGTATTTTTCGCTATCATGTCTGGCAAAACTTCGCGAGTCACATTATAAATTCCCATAACATTTACGTTCAAAATTTCCTGCCACTGCACCGGATCCATTTCAAGGAAAGTTCCGTAACCAGCAATTCCAGCGTTGTTGATTAAGATATCTGCTTCGCCAAATTCGGCTTTAATTTTTGCAATTCCAGCTTTTGTGTCTGCCGCATTTGCCACGTCAAAAACTGCATAAAAAGCTTTTACGCCTAAAGCTTCAATTTCTTTTACAGTCGCCTGCAAAACGCTTTCGTTTCTTCCTGTTATTGCAATATCAACACCTTCTGCTGCTAAAGCCAAAGCCGTTGCTTTCCCTAATCCACGGCCTCCGCCGGTGATCAAAGCTTTTTTACCTGTTAAATTTTCCATTGTATAAATTTTTAATTTTTGTCTTCATTTATAATAAATCCGTCGTCAGCATCTTGGTCTGGAACGATATAAATTCGGTGCCATTCTTCGCCCTCTAGCAATTTCCATGAATGGCCTTCGCCTTCGGTATCTTTTGCGATTAAAAGAATTCCTGGCTCCAAAATAAAACTTCTGTTGTCAGAAGTGGTGAATTCTAATTTTCCTTTCAAAGTCACGACATACTGATATCTTGGTGCCGGATGCTGTCTTTTTTGGTAATTTTCAATACCTGTGGCTATGAAAAAATGATCACTTTTTAAATTGAAATGTTCTGGCAAAACACCTTCTTCGAAATAAGATTTCCCTAAAGTGTCATTTTGAATTCTGAATGCGCGCATTTTTATGTTGTTTGGATAGACTGCAATTTTACAACATTCTTTCTGTTTTGGATAAAAATAAATACCAATACTACTCCTAAAAGCGCCATTCCCACACCAACCAAATTTGGAGAAGCATAACTAAATCCAGCCACCAATGGCAGTCCGCCAAGGAAAGCGCCCAAAGCATTTCCGATATTAAATGCCGCTTGAATTGCTGCAGAAGCAATCATTTCTGCGCCAACTGCCGTGTTGATCATCAGCATTTGAATCGGAGCCACGGCTGCAAAAGCAATCGCTCCGGTTAAGAATACTAAAATCAAAGAAACAATTTGAATCGAAGATAAAAAATATACGGAAACCAAATCCAAAGCCATGATTAAAAGGATGCTGATTACGGTTTTTGCAGGCGAAAATTTATCGGCTAATTTTCCTCCGGCAAAATTCCCAACTACCATTCCAAGGCCGGCTAAGATTAATATGTAAGGAACATCTTCCGCAGAAAATTTTGAAACGTCTGTCAATAAAGGCGCGATGTAACTAATCCAACAAAATAAACCTCCGAAGCCAAATGAAGTGATTGCAATAATCAACCAAGCTTCTTTTTTCTTAAAAAATTGCAACTGACTTTTGATGGTTTCCTTTGCTCTGGCTTCCAAAACAGGCATCCAAAAATAAAGCGAAACAAAAGTCAAAAAACCGACAATTGCGATAATTATAAAAGTATAACGCCAAGAATAATGATGCCCGATGTATGTCCCGATTGGAACTCCGGCCAAATTAGCAATTGTCAATCCTGAAAACATAATCGAAATCGCTTGCGCTTCTTTTCCTTTGTCTGCCAAACGGCTTGCGACTACAGCACCGACGCCAAAAAACGCTCCGTGTGGCAAACCGGAAAGTAATCTTGAAGCGAATAATATTTCATAACTCGGGGCAATAATCGACAATGCGTTGAAAACCGTCAGCATAATTGCCAAAATCAAAAGCATTTTTTTAGGCGGATAATTTCTTCCGAGAATTACTAAAAGTGGCGCGCCAATTACGACGCCCAAAGCATACGCAGAAATCAAATATCCTGCGACCGGAATCGAAACTTTCATGTCTAAAGCAATGTCGGGCAACAAACCCATCATCACAAATTCTGTAATTCCTATTGTTAAACCGCCCAATGAGAGCGCGATGAGACTTTTTTTCATGTGTTTTTTGTAAAAAATAAAAATGTATAAAAGTAAAATTGATGATCGAAATTATTGAAAGGTTTCGATTCTACGGTTTGTTTCTGTAAGAATAGAAAGCGACTGTAAAAGCCAAAGCGCTCCAGAGAATTAATTGCCAAGTCACTAAATTCCAACCACCAAATTTCCAACATTGAACGCCAATGAAAGTTCCGACAGCGCCACCGATAAAATAAGAAGTCATGTAGATCGTATTGATTCGGCTGTTTGCTTTTTCGTCTAAAGTGTAAATTGTGGCAATATTAATAAGTTGCGTAGCTTGAACTCCGACATCCAAAAGCAAAACGGCAACGATAATCGCCCAAACCGAATGCGGAAAAGCGTTTAATAAAATAACGCTGAAAAGTAACATTCCGGTGGTGTATAATTGTGATTTTGTTGCGTTTCCTCCATCAACCATTTTCCCAAAATATGGCGCCAACAAAGCTCCGGCGATTGCTAGAATTCCGAATAAACCAATTGTATCTGATCCAAAATTAAACGGAGAACCGCTCAAATGAAAAGTCAATGTCGTCCAAAAAGAACAGAATGCTCCAAAAATAAGAGCACCCAAAAGTGTGCTTCTTCTCAAGATTGAAAAGCGTTTGATTTGTTGCAAAGCCGATTGCAAAAGCGAAATATAATTCCCTGTAAATTCTTGTTTTACATTTGGAAGAGAATAATGAACCATTAAAGCAGTCACTAAAACCATGACTGCGGAAATCGCATAAACGTAATGCCAGCCAAACCATTCGGCAATTGTTCCTGCGAAAACACGGGCTGCTAAAATCCCAATTAAAATTCCAGAAAAGATAAAACTGATGGTTTTTGCGCGGTTGTTTTTTTCTAAACTTGCCGCCATCGGAAGAATTACTTGTGCTGCAACACTGCAGATTCCGATAATCAAACTCATGGCAAAAATTGCTATTCTGCTATCCAGAAAAACCATTCCTAATAAAGCGACAATCAATAATCCTTGCAATCCTAAAATTAGTTTTTTTCGGTTGAATTTATCGCCCAACGGCGTAATAAAAAACAGTCCGAAACCATAACCTGCTTGGGCTAAAACTGAAATTAGTCCGACATTGGCTTCTGTTGTATTTAGTGATTTTGCAATATCTTTTAGAACGGGCTGGTTGTAATAAATATTCGCCACGCAAACTCCGGCAGCAATTGCCATGATGGTTATTTGTGACTTTGAAAGTGATTGGTTTTCGGTATTTTCCATGGTGCAAATTTACTTCTACGGAAATTAAAATAAGTTGTATTTTTGTGCTATAAACTTGTAATAATAAGTTATGCAAAAATTAAAGCAATTCGAAACACTGGTGATTGATGAATTTGAGGAAGAAAAATTCCATCTACCGGAACATAGCCATACGTATTATGAAATTATTTATATCAAAAAAGGTTGTGGCGTTCATCATTTGAATAAGAATCTTTTGCCTTATAAAGCGGGCGATTTGTTTGTGCTTTCGCCAGACGACGAGCATTATTTTGATATCAAGAAAAGCACGCGGTTTGTCTTTATAAAATTCACCGATAATTATTTCAATTCTAATAAAAAGCTTTCGTGTGATGAGTTTCTTTTGAACACGCCGGAGAATTTTATGCGAGATAAATTGTTGAAAGAAACGGTCTTGAAATTGGATGATCCTTGTCGCACGATTTTGAAAAATACGATAGAAAATATTACGGCTTATAATTGTAAAATTGATATTTCGACATCGGCGATTGTGTTTTACCAAATACTTTCCATCTTTGGATTGATAAAGGAAACCATGCGTTCCCAAAATCTTCAGATGAATGGAAATTATATTGACCATGAGCAGATTACGTCTTACATTCACCAAAATATTTACAATCCGAAATTGGTTCAAATCAAAGCAATTGCCGAACATTTTAATATTGCCCAAACTTATTTCAGTGCTTATTTTAAAAGAAGTTTTTCGATAACTTATAGAGATTATATCAATAATTTACGCTTAAAATTAATCGAAAAAAGAATTTCAAATAATCATATGCCAATCAAACAAATTGCCTATGAATTCGGATTTACTGATGAAAGCCATCTTTCGAATTACTTTAAAAAGCGAAAAAATATCAATCCTAGTGAGTTTAAGAAGCTATAATTAAAAATCCCTTCCAAATTTACTTTTAGAAGGGATTTTCATAAGATTTATTTCTAGAAATTAATTTCCAAAACCACCATCAACATCAATGCTTGAACCGTTGATAAAAGCTGCTTCATCGGAGGCAAGATAAGAAGCCATGCTGGCAATTTCTTCGCCTTTTCCATATCTTCCAACAGACATAAATGTTTTTAAATATGTGGCGAATTCACCGTCTTCAGGGTTCATGTCAGTATTTACCGGACCAGGCTGAATGTTGTTAATCGTGATTCCCAAAGGACCAAAATCTCTAGCCAAGCCTCTTGTCAATCCTTGAACCGCAGCTTTGCTCATTCCATAAACGCCTCCACCTTGAAACGGGATTCTGTCAGCATTAATACTACCGATATTGATAATTCTTCCCCCAGATTTTAAATGTTTTGATGCCGCTTTTATAGCTACAAAAATCGCTCTTACATTTATGTTTAAAGTCTTGTCAAAATTTTCTAAAGAAAATTCTTTGATGTCGCCCATGATTGCAATTCCAGCGTTGTTTACTAAAATGTCTAGCTTTCCTAATTCTGAAACAGTTTGGTCAACTACTGAAGTCAAAGCGTCTGCATCAGCATTATTGGCTTGAAAAGCGATTGCATTTCTTCCTAGTTTTTTAATTTCTGTGACTAATTCGTCTGCTTTTGTTTTATCTGAAGCATAAGTGAATGCCACATCTGCACCATCATTTGCCAATCTTCTTACAATTGCTGCACCGATACCGCGACTTCCTCCTGTAACTAAAGCTACTTTGTTTGCTAATTTTGTCATGATTTTATTTTTTAAATATTATGAAACTTTTTTAAAATCTCGTTTGATTTTCTTTGACAAAGTTGCGTCAATAACAAGTGTTTTTCCATTGACAAAAAGCAAAAAAAACTCTTGATAAATGTCAAGAGTTTTTTAGTAAATTTATTTTTTAACCATTGTATTTCGGACTCGACTCAGCGTTTCTGCGGAAATTCCGAGATAGGAAGCAATCATGTGTTGCGGTACTCGGTTGATAATATTAGGATAGGTTCTGATAAACTCTTGGTATTTTTCTTCGGCCGTAGAACTGATCAAGCAGTGAATTCGATCTTGGGAAGCAACAAAACTTCTTTCCAAAAGTGTTTTTGCAAAATCGCCTAAAAAAGGAATTGTCTTTAAAATTCTTTGATAATCTTCTTTGGCAATTATAACAACTTCAGAATCTTCAAGCGCGTCGATGTTTAATTTTGCTGGCATTTCGGTGAAATAGCTTCCAGGATCTCCGGTCCACCAATTTTCTGGACTGAATTGAAAAACATGCTCGTGGCCTCTATCGTCTACGCGATAGCTTCTGAAAATTCCTTTGGAGACAAATGCATTTTTTAGCCATAAATCGCCTTCCTGCAAGAGATATTGGCGCTTTCTCATTTTTTTGACAACGCATACTTCCGTAATCAATTCGCGCTCAGCGTCTGTCAGAGGGAATTTGTCTTCCAAATATTTCAAAAAATTAGCTACCATCTTTATAAATTATTCAGCGTTTTGAAATAAAATTTCTTCAACAACTTTATAGCCACCTTTGTCTTTCTTCTTTAAAATCGTGACTTTATTGCAAAGCCATTCATTTTTATAATTAAAAGTATCCAAATTGTCTTTTAATTTTTCAAAATCAGCAACGGGAATATTCTGTTCTATCGTCAAATGTGGGTTAAGGCTGCTTTTAATCTTAAATTCTTCTTTGAAAGCTTCATATAAAGATTGAATCGGTTTTGGGTTTTCTACTTTTAAGAAAATTGTTTTTGCTTTTGTCCCGTGGTCATAAACGTCACTTCCGTTGACTGTCACTGAAAATTCTTTTTGGTCGGCAATACTTTTTCGCACGCGGTCAAGCACGTGTTTGTCTTTTTCCCATTTTGTCTTGAACAGTGAAATGTGGGCAACCGAATTCTTATTTTCGGTTTCACGTCCAATCATCTTATAAAGTTTCTTTTTCAGTTTTTTAGTTTCGCTTTTGATCTCGTCGCTTGGCGAAAGCATGATCGAATATTCACTTAATTGCGGTGGCGGGAAAAGCAAAAACTGTCCTTTTTTTGTCGTATTCATTTTTAGAAGCTTGTAATAGCGTTTAAAGATAAAAAAACTTAGCAGTTTGAAGCCTGTTTTCCTTGTTTTTTCAACATCTCCCGACCATTTTTATGAAATTATTATGTCTGTTTTATATTCTATGTTTTTTCAATCAAACTTATAATTGTTTGAATTTTGCAATTTTTGATTTGCTTACCGCAATAAAAAGATACCATTGCCACCATAACTTTGCCTCATCAAATTGAAGTAAATTATTAATCAAAAATTAAAGCAAAATGAAAAATTCAAATCAAAAAGTATGGTTTATAACGGGAGCGTCAAAAGGTTTAGGATTGTCTCTTGCTAAAAGATTATTAAATGAAGGAGAAAAAGTGGTGGCGACTTCTAGAAATTTAGAAGAACTTAAAAAGGCAGTGGGCGAACATGAAAACTTCCTCCCTTTGATATTAAATTTAACAGATGAGAAAAATGTAGGCGAAGGAGTTGAAAAAGCGGTGGGTCATTTTGGAAAAATTGATGTAGTCGTAAATAACGCTGGTTATGGATTGACAGGCGCTTTAGAAGAATTGTCTGATGATGAAGCTAGAAAGAATTTTGATATAAATGTGTTTGGTTCTTTAAACGTGATCCGCAAGGTTTTGCCTTATTTGCGCAAGCAAAAGTCAGGACATATTTTTAATATAGCTTCTATCGGAGGTTTCACGGGCGCTTTTCCAGGATTTGGTATTTATTGTGCCACAAAATTTGCAGTTCACGGTTTTTCAGAATCTTTGGGCGCTGAGGTTAAGGATTTTGGAATCAATGTAACCGTAGTTTCTCCGGGCTATTTCAGAACAAATTTCTTAACAGATTCTTCTCTGAATATTCCAAAAAATCCGATTCAAGAATACCAAACGGTAAGAGAAATGCAAACCGCGCATGAAAACGACATCAACGGGAATCAGCCTGGAGATCCAGAAAAAGCGGCGCTTGCTTTTATCAAAACAGCAAATATGCAAAATCCGCCAATGCATTTGTTCTTGGGCGAAGATGCTTACCATTTTGCAGCAGAAAAAATAAAAGCTGTGCAAGAAGACATGGAAGCAGTTCGCGATTTTGCAACGGCTACAAATTTCTAATAAAAACAACCTCTGATTCGCAGATTTCGATTGATGATATTTTTAAATGCTTAATTCAAATTTGCGAATCAGCGGTAAAACAAAAAAACATGGGAAATAAAAAAGTATGGCTAGTAACTGGAGCTTCCAAAGGACTGGGACTCGTTTTGGTTAATAAATTATTAGCGTCAGGCTATAATGTTGCGGCGACATCTAGAAACATAAAAGCTTTGCAAGATGCTGTAAATGATTCTGAAAAAGGGAATTTTTTGGCACTTGAAGTTGATTTGACTGATGAGAAATCGGTTGAAAATGCAATCCAAAAAACACATGAAGTTTTTGGGAGACTAGATGTAATTGTAAACAATGCAGGATATGGAATCGGCGGTACGCCAGAAGAATTGACATCAGAAGAGATTTTGCAAAGTTTTAATGTCAATGTTTTCGGAACAATTAATGTAATTCAAAAAGCAATGCCTTATTTGCGAGCACAACGTTCTGGATATTTTATCAATATTTCTTCAATTGCAGGATTTGCGCCAGCGATTGGCTGGTCGATTTATTCTGCAGCAAAACATGCTATCGTTGGCTTATCGGAAGTTTTGGCTGAAGATGTAAAGTCATTGGGAATTAAAGTTACGGTAGTTGCTCCGGGTGCTTTTAGAACGCAATTTCTTTCAGAAGATTCTCTGGTAATGTCAAAAAACAAGATTGAAGATTATAAGGAAGTTCGAGAATCACACGCAAGATATGAAGGAATGGACGGATTGCAATTGGGCGATCCAGAAAAAGCGGCAGCAGTTTTTATTAATTTAGCGGAGAGCGAAAATCCTCCCGTCAGATTATATTTGGGAAGTGATTCTTACAAAAGAGCTTCCAGCAAAATGGAAACGCTAGCTTCTGATATGGAAAAATGGAAAAAAGTAAGTTTCTCAACTGATTTTAATGATTAATTTGTACTTTCATATTTATAAAAACAATTCTAACCTGCTAAAAGTTAGCAGGTTTAGATGTTTAAATTTAAAGCTATGGCTACAGAAACACTAGAAGATTTTTATAAGCAAAAGTTTAGTTTTCTTCCTGATAATTTGCAAAAAGATTTAGGACACTTTAATGTTTTTTCTATTGAAGAATGTCACAAAGATGGTGCTTCTCCGGTTGTTTATGCACGCCGAGATTTCTATAAAATAAGTCTTATCCGAGGAAGAAATATTGTTCATTATGGCGATAAAAGCATTGAAGTGGAAGGAACGATGTTGATCTTTTTTAATCCGCAGGTTCCTTATACTTTTGAGTCACTTTCTGATGACAGGACTGGTTTTTTCTGTATTTTCAAGGAAATGTTTTTTACGGAATCTTTACGAAAAGGAATCAATGAACTGCCAATGTTCAAAATAGGAGGAAAGCCGGCTTATATTTTAAATGAAGAGCAAGATCAGCAAATAAGCAATGTTTTTTTGAAAATGATTGGAGAGATTAATTCTGATTATCAATACAAATATGATCTGATTCGCAGTTATGTTTCTGAAATGATTCACGGGGCGATGAAAATTTCTCCTACAGAAACGCTTTACCAGCATCCGGATGCGAATTCGAGAATTACTTCTGTTTTCACAGAATTATTAGAAAGGCAGTTTCCGATTGAATCTCCTACGCAGCGTTTTACCTTCCGCTCTGCTAAAGATTTTGCTGAGAAATTATATGTTCACGTAAATCACTTGAATCGTGCGATCAAGTTAACTACAGGGAAAACGACAACCGTTCTTATCTCAGAAAGATTGTTAAATGAGGCCCAAGCTTTGTTAAAGCACACCGACTGGAATATCTCTGAAATCAGCTATTGTCTTGGTTTTGAAGAACCAGCGCATTTTAGTAATTTCTTCAAGAAACAATTATCAGTTACCCCCTTGGCTTACCGTTTGAACTGATTTATTAATTTATTATATGAAAAAGAGCTTCTGTAAGGAAGCTCTTTTTTTGTTTTGTATGGCGGAAATCTTATTTGAAATATTCCAAAACATAATCATATGTTCCTGCTGGATATACCTGTGTAATCATTCCTTCTCCTGTAACAACGTTATTCGTGCTAGTTGCTACATTAAAAGTCTGTACTCCGGTTGCGAAAACTGTTGATCCGCCTGGTTTGAAAATGGTCATTTTATAAAGACCTGTCATGTCAGTTGGAACAGGGACAGATACAAATGCTGAAGAACCTGTTGCGGTAAATGTGCCTTTGATTCCATATACTTGGCTGCCATTAACTAATGTATTTGTTATTGTTTCAGTAGTTTTAATGTCAACTGATGTGTTTGCGCCAGCAATTGGAGTCCAAATTCCTGTAGTCGAATTTGTTGTGGCTCCAGTATTTTTGTAATAATAGAAACCTGGAGTTACAGCAACTGGAATCCCCGTAATTGTTGTTCCTGTTGCAGTATTGTACACAACTAAACCATCATAGGCTGTTGGGAATTTTAAAGCACTCGTTGTTGGACTAGTAAAAGTAAAAGTTACTAAGTTTGTTCTTGGAAAATTCAACCCTTTTCCTATGCTATTTGAAGGAAAGCTTGAAGCATCTAAGAAAACGGATTCCCCAGTAATTGTTGCTGATGTAGCATTGTTAGTCTTAATTTGGGCATTTGTGATACCACTGCACATTACTAATGCTAAGGTAAATATTTTAAAAAATTTGGTTTTCATGATTTTATGTTTTTAAATAAGTAGTATTAAAGGCCTGTACAGAACCACTGAGTTCCAATGAAAGTATATTCTAATGCTGATCCACCAACTGGAGGTGCCATAGTCGTTGCGGAATTAATGTTGCTTCCAGCAACACTAAATCCAGTACCGCCTGTTGAGTCAACAAGTCTTACTTTGTCTCCTTGAGTAGCAGTAGTAGGAAGTGTTACAGTTATGCCACTTGTGACAAGCATCGATTGTCCTACTTGAATAGATGTACTTTGTGTTACATATACCCATCCAGTTACTGCCGCAGCGCCAAGTTTAACCCATTTCGTTCCGTCATTAGCATAAACGCCTGGTGTTACATCACCAGCTGTATTAGTGTTGTAGACCGTGATTCCTGTAGCTTGTGCATGAGTTCCTGATAATGGAAGAATTGCAGTTGTTGCTGTCAAGGCGATTTTTGGAAGCATAAGCCCCTTTGTTGTAGATTCTAATTCTAATAACGATCCTGGTGCAATATTGGTAACATTCGCTGCAGATGCCGCATCAGTAATTTTTGTTTGTGCATTAATCCCGAGTGTGGCTAATAGCAACAAAGAAGTAATAATTGTTTTCATCTTTTGTCTTTTTAAATTTAAAATTGATTTAATCGAGTTCAAATGTATTTTAATCAGATTCAAAGATTATATTTAGAGCTATTTATTATTTTAGATGAGCGAAAAAATCGATTAACGGCACAAAACACCCTTTGAAATGCATAATTTGAATAAATTTTATTTAAAAAGTATATTTTGTATTTTAGAATAAAATTATAAAGTAGACAGTTTCTTATAATTTTTTTTAAATCCTGCAGGGTACTATTTTTTTTCTTTTTTGATGAAAACTTATTTTTGAAAAAGTGTTAATTTTGTTGTTAAATTATTGTTTTTCAGTTGTTTATGTGTGTGTTGTGTTGGTGTGTAAAAATGTATAATTACATAAGGCAAAAATGTAACAAGCACTAATTCACAATTATATAACACATAAAAATAAAATATTTAAATTAAAACACTAAATTTGCGCCTTGAAAGACTTTAATGTAGTTGATTTCAATAGATTATTTAATCAATAACTGAAAGTATTTTTGGTTTTTACTAAAATATTTGATTTATTTGCTATAAAGCATTTGTCGAAAGGTTTATCATTATATATATGAGATTTAATTTAAAGAATATATTTATTTTGTTTACAATATTGCTGTCTGCAACAGTTTTTGCGTCAGGGCCATCAGATCCGCCTTCGCCTCCGCATGGTACAGAGCCACCGCCATTGTCAGCAGATCAGTACATTTGCGTGTTGCTTGGCATGGCTATACTATTTGCCTTTTATTCTCTTAAAAAGAAATTATATACTAAATAAAAAACTCCGAAGCAATTCGGAGTTTTTTATTATTTAAAACATTTGATTTATCTGAACTGATTCAATCGAGCTACATATTTTCCAATAACGTCAAATTCTAAGTTAATTTTTGTTCCTACTTTAAAGTCCTTGAAATTTGTGTGTTCGTGTGTGTAAGGAATTATCGCTACGCTGAATTCATTTTTCTTTGAATTTACAACCGTCAGGCTGACACCATTAACCGTGATTGATCCTTTTTCAATCGTGATATTGTTTAAATCGGCATCATATTCAAAAGTATATTGCCAGCTGCCGCCATTTTCTTCAATGCTTCTGCAGATTCCGGTTTGGTCAACATGGCCTTGAACAATGTGCCCATCAAGTCGGTCTCCTAGTTTCATGGCTCTTTCCAGATTTACTGTATCGCCCGTTTTCCAGTCGCCAATATTTGTTTTATCAATAGATTCTTTAATTGCCGTTACCGTAAACTGGTCTTCTGAAATGCCAACAACCGTCAAGCAGACGCCGTTGTGCGAAACGCTTTGGTCAATTTTCAATTCGTTCGTGATCGAAGAAGAAACAGTAATGTGAAGGTTTTCTTCCTCTTTTCTTATGTCTTTTATGGTTCCGAGGGTTTCGATGATTCCTGTAAACATTGTGGTTTTATTTTACTAAATTTGCACTTCAAAATTAAGCAATAAATAAGGAGCAAGCATTATGAAAAAAGCAGAAAATATAATTGTTGGAATTTCAATCGGAGATTTAAACGGTATTGGAAGCGAAGTCATTTTAAAAACTTTCGAAGATTCAAGAATGCTCGAATTTTGCACTCCAGTGATTTTTGCCAACGTAAAAATTCTTTCTTTCGCTAAAAAAAGCCTTGATGCCGGAATGCAGCTGCATGGAATCGACAGTCTTGAGCAAATCGTAATCGGGAAAATCAACGTTTTGAATGTTTGGAAAGAAAGCGTAAATATTGAATATGGCGCAAATGATGAAAACGTAGGAAAATATGCGATCAAGTCATTTGTTGCGGCAACAAAAGCATTGAAAGAAGGTTTGGTGGATGTTTTAGTGACGGCGCCAATCAATAAATATAATATTCAGGCTGAAGATTTTAAATTCCCAGGACATACCGATTATTTAGACCAAGAATTAGAAGGTGATGCGTTAATGCTGATGGTTCAGGATAATTTGAGAGTAGGTTTGATTACAGATCATATTCCGGTAAACGAAGTTTCTTCGCATTTGACAGAAGCTTTGATCAAAAGTAAAATCTTGACCGTAAAAAAATCGCTGATTCAGGATTTTAGCATCAATAAGCCAAAAATTGCCGTTTTAGGATTGAATCCGCATGCTGGCGACGGAGGCGTAATTGGAAAAGAAGACGATGAAATCATCCGTCCGACGATAAAAAAATTATTTGAAAGCGGGACTTTGGTTTTTGGACCTTATCCTGCGGATGGTTTTTTTGGAAGCAATCAATATGAGAAGTATGATGCCGTAATTGCAACTTATCACGACCAAGGATTGATTCCGTTTAAAACGCTTTCTTTTGGCAAAGGAGTCAATTATACTGCGGGTTTGAATAAAATAAGAACGTCTCCAGATCATGGAACGGCTTATGAAATTGCAGGAAAAGGACTGGCAGATCACAACTCTTTTAAAGAAGCGGTTTACTTGGCAATTGACATTTATCACTCCCGAAATGAGCATCAGATTATTAGTCAGAATCCATTAAAAATTAAAGAAAAACAGTTATAAACAAAAAAATGTTTATAACGCTTTTGGAATTGTAATTATTTTATATCTTTGCACTCCCGAAGTTTAGGGCAAATTGTTGTGACGATGAAAGTAACCAATGAGTTTTTAATTCCTTTTGTAGGATTAAAGTTAGGAAAACATCAGTTTGAGTATCAAATAAATAAAGAGTTCTTTGAGGACTATGATTATGACGAGTTTGAAAGCTGTGATATCAAAGTCAATTTAGTTTTAGAGAAAAAAAGCACCATGCTTGAGCTTCATTTTAAGCACAAAGGAACGATTCACGTGCCTTGTGACCTGACAAGTGAAATGTTTGATTTTCCGATTAAAGGGAAAATTAAATTAATTGTTCAGTTTGGTGAAGTTTTTAATGATGATAATGAGGAATTGCTCATTTTGCCTTTCGGGGAACATCAAGTAGATGTAAAGCAATATATTTATGAAATGATTGCGCTTTCCATTCCTCTAAAAAAGATTCATCCAGGAATAAAAGACGGAACTTTAAAAAGTGAAGCTCTTGATAAACTGAATGAGTTGAAAGTAAATTCAAAAGAACCGAAAAAAACTGATTCAAAAGAAGAAGAAACGACCGATCCACGTTGGGATCAATTAAAAAAACTATTAACGGATAAATAATATAGTAAAATGGCACATCCTAAGAGAAAAATCTCGAAAACAAGAAGAGATAAGAGAAGAACACATTATAAAGCGACTGTTGCTCAAATTGCTACATGTCCTATAACTGGTGAAGCACATTTATACCACAGAGCTTACTGGCATGAAGGTAAAATGTACTACAGAGGTCAAGTAGTAATCGACAAGCAAGAAGCTGTTGCTTAATACAATTTTGTAGAAAAAAAACTTAACTCTCACGTTGTGGGAGTTTTTTTTGTTATTTGTAATTTATTGATAAATAACAATTTGCAAAAAGGTATGTTTTAGATTTTTTTTGTAATTTCCACCTCTTTTCGAATTTATATTTTCGCAAAGAAATTATTAAAAATAGTATGAATACAATCACAGCCGCAATTACAGCAGTTGGAGCCTATGTGCCTGATTTTGTGCTTTCAAATGAAGTGCTTGAAACCTTGGTTGAAACCAATGATGAGTGGATAACCTCTCGCACCGGAATTAAAGAAAGACGCATTTTAAAAGATGATTCAAAAGGAACATCTTATCTGGCCATTAAAGCTGCAGAAGATCTAATTGCAAAAAGTAATATCAATCCGGCAGAAATAGATTTAGTTTTGCTCGGAACTACAACCCCAGACATGCCCGTTGCCGCAACTGCAGTTTATGTTGCTTCACAAATCGGCGCTGTCAACGCTTTCGCCTATGATTTGCAAGCTGCGTGTTCCAGCTTTTTATTCGGAATGTCGACCGCTTCCGCTTACATCGAATCAGGCAGATACAAAAAGATTTTATTGATTGGAGCAGACAAAATGTCTTCCATTATTGATTACACAGATAGAGCTACTTGTATCATCTTTGGTGATGGAGCAGGTGCGGTTTTATTTGAACCAAACTATGAAGGCTTAGGCTTTCAAAACGAAATCCTTCGCAGTGACGGAATTGGAAGAGAATTCTTGAAAATTGATGCAGGCGGTTCTTTGCTTCCCGCTTCTCACGAAACGGTTGACAACAAACAACACTATGTTTTCCAAGACGGAAAAACAGTTTTCAAATATGCAGTTTCAGGTATGGCTGATGTCAGCGAAAAAATCATGGAACGCAATAATTTGACAAAAGAAGACGTGAATTGGCTTATTGCACATCAAGCAAACAGACGAATTATTGATGCAACAGCTAATAGAATGGGATTGGATGAATCCAAAGTTCTCGTAAACATTCAAAAATATGGCAATACCACTTCAGCAACATTGCCATTGCTTCTAAATGACTTTGAGAAGCAATTCAAAAAAGGAGATAATTTAATTTTTGCCGCATTCGGAGGTGGATTCACATGGGGATCTATTTATATGAAATGGGCTTACGACAAACAATAAAACTAAAACCTAAATTCGAATATCATGGATATTAGAGAAATTCAAAACTTAATCAAATTTGTAGCAAAATCAGGGGCTACCGAAGTAAAATTAGAGATGGGAGATATCAAAATCACTATCAAAACTACTGACGGAGGTTCTTCTGAAACTACAACTTATATTCAACAGGCACCAGTTAGCCAAGCTTTGCCACAAGCTTCAGCTCCACAGCCAACAGCTCCGTCTGCTCCTGCAGAAGTTGCTCCAGTTGCTGATGACAATGCAAAATACATTACAATTAAGTCACCAATTATTGGAACTTTGTACAGAAAACCATCTCCAGACAAAGCTCCTTTCGTAGAAGTTGGAACTACAATCTCAAAAGGAGACGTGGTTTGTGTTATCGAAGCAATGAAACTTTTCAATGAAATCGAATCTGAAATTTCAGGTAAAATCGTAAAAGTTTTAGTGGATGATTCTTCCCCAGTTGAATTCGACCAACCTTTATTCTTAGTTGACCCATCTTAATTTAGATTGTTAGATTATTAGATTTTTAGAGCTATCGAAGTATCTGAAAATCGAATTATCAAATTATCGAATTGTCTAATTATCTAATTAATACAAGATGTTTAAAAAAATATTAATCGCAAACAGAGGAGAAATCGCACTTCGCGTGATCAGAACCTGTAGAGAAATGGGGATCAAAACTGTAGCTGTTTATTCAACTGCAGATGCTGAAAGCTTGCACGTTCGCTTTGCGGATGAAGCAGTTTGCATCGGCCCGCCTCCAAGTAACTTGTCTTACTTAAAAATGTCAAATATTATTGCTGCTGCAGAAATTACAAATGCAGATGCAATTCACCCAGGATATGGCTTCCTTTCTGAAAATGCTAAGTTTTCAAAAATCTGTCAAGAACACGGTATCAAGTTCATTGGAGCTTCGCCAGAAATGATTGACAGAATGGGAGACAAAGCTTCTGCAAAAGCTACAATGAAAGCGGCAGGAGTTCCAACAATTCCAGGTTCAGAAGGTTTGTTAGAATCTTTTGAGCAGACTAAAAAATTAGCTAGTGAATTTGGCTATCCAGTAATGCTTAAAGCAACTGCTGGTGGTGGAGGAAAAGGAATGAGAGCCGTTTGGAAAGAAGAAGAGCTTTTAAAAGCTTGGGAAAGCGCTCGTCAAGAAGCTGCTGCATCTTTCGGAAACGACGGAATGTACCTAGAAAAATTGATTGAAGAACCACGCCACATCGAAATCCAAGTGGTTGGAGATGCTTACGGAAAAGCGTGCCATCTTTCTGAAAGAGACTGTTCTGTTCAAAGACGTCACCAAAAATTAACTGAAGAAACGCCTTCTCCGTTCATGACAGACGATTTGCGTTTGAGAATGGGAGAAGCTGCCGTGAAAGCTGCAGAATTTATTAAATATGAAGGTGCCGGAACAGTAGAATTTTTGGTTGACAAACACAGAAATTTCTACTTCATGGAAATGAATACCCGTATTCAAGTGGAGCACCCAATTACAGAGCAGGTTATTGATTATGACTTGATTCGCGAGCAGATTTTAGTGGCTGCAGGTGTGCCGATTTCTGGTAAAAATTATTTGCCGCAATTGCACGCTATCGAATGCAGAATCAATGCGGAAGATCCTTATAACGATTTTCGTCCATCACCAGGAAAAATAACGACGTTGCACACTCCAGGAGGTCACGGAGTTCGTTTAGATACGCATGTTTATTCTGGATACACGATTCCGCCAAATTACGACTCAATGATTGCAAAGTTGATTACAACGGCGCAAACTCGTGAAGAAGCGATCAATAAAATGAAACGCGCTTTAGATGAATTTGTAATCGAAGGTGTGAAAACCACGATTCCGTTTCACAGACAGTTGATGGATGATCCGGCTTATGTAGCTGGAGATTACACCACAAAATTCATGGAAAGTTTTAAAATGAACGATCCTAAATAAATAGAAAATCCCAATCGAAAGGTTGGGATTTTTTTTGCGCTTTATTTTTTTTGAAGCGAAACATCAGGCATTTTCAGTAAACGCAATTCCCGCTGGTGGCACTCGCTTTACTTTTTCTAGCGCAAAAGTAAGAGCTCAGACAAAGCCACCATCGGGGCTATTTGAGAAACCTTCCGCATTTTTGTAATCGTTCTGAACCATTGTGCAGAGCCAATCTTTGCCAAAAAAATCCCGCAAGCTGTTCTTGCGGGATTTTATATTTTAAAATTTTTCTACAAAGTTTCTTTCAGCCATCTAAAAAATTCTTTCTGCCACACCTGAGCGTTTTGCGGTTTTAAAACCCAGTGATTTTCTTCTGGCAAAAGCACAAATCGGCTTTTGATTCCTTGTAATTGGGCTGCTTGAAATGCTTCCTGACCTTGACCAATCGGAACGCGATAATCTTTTCCTCCTTGGAAAATCAAAATTGGCGTGTCCCATTTTGCTACATTATTTATAGGATTAAATTGCGTGTAGGTTTTTTGTGCGGCTTTATTGTCTTTTTCCCAATAAGGACCGCCTGAGTCCCAGTTTGTGAAGAAAACTTCCTCTGTTGTTCCATACATGCTTTGTAAGTTGAAAACACCACAGTGTGCAATAAAAGTCTTAAACCTTTTTTGGTGAATTCCGGCCAAATAAAACACAGAATAACCTCCATAACTAGCACCGACAGCGCCTAATCTTGCTTTGTCAACATAGCTTTCTTTTGAAACATCATCAATCGCAGAAAGGTAATCGTCCATCACTTGGCCACCCCAATCTTTGCTGATTTGTTCGTTCCATTCCACTCCGTGACCTTGCATTCCTCTTCTGTTTGGTGCCACAACGATGTAACCTTGTGCTGCCATAACTTGAAAATTCCAACGGAAAGAATAGAATTGCGTCAAGGCAGATTGCGGCCCGCCTTGGCAATATAACAACGTCGGATATTTTTTATTCTTGTCAAAATTTGGAGGAAGGACAACCCAAACCAACATCTTTTTGCCGTCAGTTGTCGTTACATATCTTTTTTCAAATTTGCTTAAAGCAATTTTTGAATAAGCTGCGTCATTTACTTTCGTAATCTGGCTGAATGTTTTCTTTTTGAAATCATACGAATAAATCTCAGAAGCGTGATTGAAATCAGTTCTGGTCACGATAATCTTATCACCAGAAAAACCTACGATGTCATTCACGTCAAAATCGCCGTCAGTAATTTGTTTTACTGTTATGGCGATTCTTGTCATACCCGGAAAATTTACTTCAAATAATTGTTTTGTTCCGTTTATCGGAGCTAAGAAGTAGACTTTTTTTCCGTCAGCACTCCAAGTAAAACTGTCCACTGTTCCGTCCCAAGCGCCTGTCAAATTCATGTCATTTCCTTTGAAACGAACGATGATATCGTTTTTATCGGCTTCATATCCGTCGCGTTTCATCTGCAACCAAGTCAAATCTCCGTTTGGAGAAAATTGCGGTGCCGTGTCATATCCTGGATTTTTTTCAGTCAAGTTTTTAGTTGTTTTTGCACTTAAATCATATTGATATAAATCAGTATTTGTGGAAGTAGCATATTTTGTTCCTTCTAGTTTTTTAGAAACATACACAATGCTTTTTCCGTCAGGTGACCAAGTAAAATCTTCATCACCGCCAAAAGGTTTTTGAGGAGAATCAAAAGGTTCATCTTTCATGATGTCTATGAAATTTTCCTTGTCGGTTGCATTTGAATAAACAACATGATTGTGTGTTCCGTCGTTATAAGTATCCCAGTGTCTGTAGTCTAGACCGTCATAAACTTGAACATTTGATTTGTCTAATTCAGGATAATAATCTTTTCCTAAGACCTTTCCGATTTTAATTTCTTTGCTTGCTAATAAGAGTTTGCCGTCAGGAGAAACGTTTTTGTCTTTCAGTAAAGCTTCATACTCTTTAATTTCGGTAGCATTTCCACCAGAAACAGGAACTGAATACACCTTTGAATTTGATTTGTTTTCTTCCACTGAAGGAATACTTACCTTATAAATTATATTTTTGCCGTCTTTTGTAATTCCCAATGGGCTGACTCTTCCGAGTTGCCAAAGTAGCTCAGGTGTCATTACGTTTTGTGCCGAAGCAGATAATCCAATCATACCAATTGTTAAGAGAAGAATTTTTTTCATTGTAATAAATTAAAGGCTTAAAGGTATAAATAATCAAGGAAAATTTAGCTTAAAAATAAAGGCCACCAATTGGCGACCTTATATTTAAAACTATTCGTAACTTATTTTTTGATAAAGCGTTTTATCGTTGCTGTGTCATTATCTCTAATTTCAAGAATATAATTTCCAGAAGCCAATGATGAAACGTCAATTGTTTCTGAGGCTAAATTGCCTTTGGAGACTTCTTGTCCTAAAAGGCTGATAATTCTAAAAGTAGCTTTTTCTGAAACTGAAGTAACGTTCAAAATCGAAGTTGCTGGATTTGGATATAATTTTACTGAAGCTAAATCAGAAGCAGTTTCTCTTTTGCCAGAAGACACAATATTTACCGTATAATCTTCTACTTGACCATAAGAAAAAGCTTCACAAGCAGTTGGAATTGCATTGTATTTCATTGAAACTCTCATTCGGGTCAAGCCCAAAGTTGCTCCGATTGGAATCGTAATTGTTCCTGTTGCCACAGTTGCGCTTGAAGCAGCTTTTGTGAAAACTTGTTCTCCGGCATCTGTGAAATCTCCATCTTTATTATAGTCAATCCAAACAGAATAGCCTTCGCTGTAAACAGAACTTGTCCATTGTGGCGTGATTGAAATTGGATAAGAAGTTCCGCGCGTTACATTTGTTGAAACTGATGTGAAATCAGTATAGCCTGTTCCTGCTGTCGAAGAATTGTTAATGCTTGCGAATTGAACATTTGCAATTTTTTCATCAGCAACGCTATTTCCTTGTGAAGCGCAATATGAAACTGAAGTCGAAGAAGTGGTGACGTTTACCACATTGCTAGAAGCGGAAGTATTTCCGGCAGCGTCTTTTGCTTTTACTGAAAATGTATAAGCCGTTCCAGCCGTTAATCCGGTTGCATTGTAAGTTGTCGTTGTCACGGTCGCAGCCAAAGTGCTTCCTTGGTAAACTTCATATGCTGTAACGCCAACATTGTCTGTTGAAGCTGTCCAAGATAAATTAGTAGAAGTTTGCGCGGTTCCTGAAGCAGTTAAAGTTGGAGCTGAAGGAGCTGTGGTATCAGAAGAACCAGTTTGTAAATTTACCGTATAATCTTCTACTTCGCCATAATCAAAAGTTTCGCAAGAAGTTGGAACTCCGTTGTATTTCATTGAAACTCGCATTCTTGTCGCGCCAGTCAAAGCTGTTGTTGGGGCCGTAAAAGTTCCTGAAGCTGGTGTTGCTGTTGAAGCTGTTCTACTCCAAACTAATTCTCCTGCATCTGTAAAATCGCTGTCTCCGTTATAATCAATCCAAACGGCAATTCCTTCGGCATACGCAGTTCCTGTCCAAGTTGGCGTAACTGTAATTGTGTAAGCTGTTCCTTTAGATAAATTGGTAGAAATTGCTGTAAAATCAGTATAACCAGATCCTCCTGATGAGGCATTATTTATAGTTCCTAATTGTACTCTCCCTATATATTCATCTGAAACATTATTCCCTTTTGATGTGCAATAAGTTGCTGTTCCTGCCAAAGTTGTAACGTTTACGCTATTGCTGGAAGTAGAAGTATTTCCTGCCGCATCCTTTGCTTTTACTGAAAAAGTATAGGCTGTTGCTGCAGTCAATCCTGTGACCGTGTAAGTTGTGGTGGTAACCGTTGCCTTTAAAGTTGTTCCTTGATAGACTTCATAGCCAGTTACAGCAACATTGTCTGTCGAGGTTGTCCAAGATAAATTGGTAGTGATTTGCGTAGTTCCGGAAGCTGCTAAGTTTGTTGGTGCAGATGGTGATGTTATATCTCCAGAGCCTCCGGTAATTGTGAAATTGGCATTTGAAATATCAAAGAAAATATGATTAGAACCTTTTACCATAATTCGATTTTGTGTTCCAGGATTGTTAGGAACTGTGATTGCTTGAGTGCCATCATTTGCTGTTCCCGCTAAAATTGTTATGGGATACGTGTTTCCGCCATCTGTAGATAAAAGAATGTCTACGTTTGCTGTGTTCACGCCGTTTGCGGTTGTTCCAGCTACATTCCAAGTCACAGTTTGTGTACTTCCTGCAGTCCAAGAAATAGCTGTGTTTGGTTCGGTAACTGCAAAAGGTCCCGCAGTTGCATTTACAGTTACTACCATATCGTCGCTATTATTTGCTGGTCCAGAAGCCCTATTGTCTCTTACCGTCAAGCGGAAATTTAAAGTTCTTGCAACTGTTGGAATTGCTTCCCATTGCCAAGAAGTTGCTCCAGTTTTTATGGTTTCCAGCCTAGGGAAATAGCGTTTTGTGTCTGCTGTGGGTACAAAAGACCGAAAAGCCGGACCTGTAGTTCTCGTCGCACTCGGATAAGTGGAAGTTGAAGTTCCTGAATTCATTTGTTCCCAGCAATACGTCAAAGCATCGCCATTGGCATCAGTTCCAGAACCTGTCAAAACGAAAGGTGTTCCTTTTGGAATTGTATAATCTAAGCCAGCATTTGCGGTTGGAACTGCGTTTCCTGTAGCCGTATTGGTTTGGCAAGAAGTTGTTTTTACATAATTGGTAACTTGCTGAATACTTACGGCATGAAAAAACGGATCGCTATGAGGCTGTACATCCGTAGCTCCTGTGATTCCAGCATACCCCATGATTGTGGTACCACTTCCAGGTTCGTTTTGAACGCCAGTTCCCTCGTTGCTGAAGGTGAAAGTATGGTTGGCTCCAAATTGGTGTCCCATCTCATGTGCAACAAAATCGATATCAAAATTATCGCCAATCGGAACCGTACTTGTGGTGAAGCCACTTCCTTTTCCCGATGCACAAACACAGCCGATACAACCAGCATTTCCGTTATTTCCAATTGCTGACATTAAATGGCCGATATCATAATTCGCATTTCCAATGACGCTTGTCAAAGTTGATTGCAATTCAGAGTTGTAGTTAGAATCAGTACTTCCATAAGGATCGCTAGAAGCACTTGTGTAGATTACGGCGTCGGTATTTGAGATCAAAATCATTCTAACGGCAAAATCTTTTTCAAAAACACCATTGACTCTCGTCATTGTGTTGTTGATCGCTGCCAATGCCAAAGCTTTTGTGCCGCCGTGATACGCAGTATATTCTCCAGTAACTGACATGGCCAAGCGATAAGTTCTCAAGGTGCTGTCATCTGCATTTGGGCGTGCCATCGCCGACGATAATTGTATTTTTGTGTTGTCAATGACTTCGCACTCAAATTTTGTAAAGGCTTTTCTTTTGTCAGCTCTTTTGTAGACTGAATATGTTTTTAAGTCTTTAGAGTAAGGCTCGATAAATTCAGCAGGTTTGTCAGCTGCTAATTTCATTCCTTGAAAACCAAGCGGAGAAATGCTGAAATAAATTGTGGCAGTTGGATCTTCGATTCCTTGGCCAACATATGATTTGATTTCTGGATATTTAGCAGCCAGCTGCGGATCCATCACAGGCGTATCAAAAATTTTAAAGTGCTCAATCTGTCCTTCTGAATTTGGGAAAGAAGCTACGACATTCGACGCATTTTTTCCAGAATTTCGAATCGGTGCTTTTGCTAATTCTTTTTTTAAGGAACTGACATCCAATTCAAATAAGTTTTTTGTGGGAAGAGGTGTCCGGTTTTCAAAAATTGCGATACCGCTTTTTGGAGCCGATGCTTTCCAAGATGATTTTCCGCTCTGCGCGAAGGAAAATCCAGTGCACGCCAAAAGTGCCACTGAAAGTAATGTGTGCTTCATAAATTAAATAGGTTTGGTTAATTTGGGGATTATAAATGTATAATAAATTTCCTTACATTGTGATAAATAATCTTAAAATATATTAAATGATTAAATATTTAACATAATTAAAGCATAAGTGTTGTATAAATAAAAATAATGAATAATCTCAAAAACCTTATAAAAGCTGAAGTTTTTCTTAAAAAAATTACGATTTTACTGCGTATTCAAATGTGTTGTCAAAAAATATAGCTATTTTCACGAACTAAAAATCACACAGTTTGAAAAACAACAATAAACTATTCATCGCAATCATTGTGGCGCTGCTTTTAGGCGTTGCATTGGGGTATATTATCAATTTTTCTGGCAAAGGGGAAACTGTTCGTCTTTCACCTGCAAAATTAGGATCAGACAAACTTTTCTTCGAATTAAACGATGGAAAAAAATATACACAAGATATTTATGTAGTAAGTGATAGCGCAAGTTATAAGGAATATGTGAAAATGCCAGCAACGAAAGCAGGTGAACTTATTATCTTAAATGAAAAGAAAACCACTTTAGTCCCAAATATTCTAAAACAAAATCCAGATTTGACTCTGAAAAAGGTTTCAAAATCAGAGAATGGTGCCGCAGCATCGATTGAAAATATTGATTCTTTTGCAGAAAAAATAAAACTCCTAGGAACAATTTTTATACGATTAGTGCAAATGATTATTGCGCCTTTAGTATTTTCAACTTTAGTTGTCGGAATTGCTAAAATGGGCGACATGAAAATGGTTGGGCGTGTTGGTGGAAAAGCAATGGCTTGGTTTATCACGGCATCACTGGTTTCTTTAACCGTTGGTTTAGTTTTGGTAAATTGGTTAGAACCAGGAAAAGGAACCTCAATAAAGATGGAAGATGTTTCTGCAGCTGATGATTTATTGAAAAATACAAGTTCATTTTCTTTGGAACATTTTGTGACACACGTTGTTCCAAAAAGTATTTTTGAGGCGATGGCAACAAATGAAATCCTTCAAATTGTTATTTTTTCTATTTTATTCGGAATCGCACTTTCTGGGATGGGAAAACTAGGAGATCCAATTATCAAGGTTTTAGATATTATTTCGCACGTTATCCTGAAAATGGTGACTTACATCATGTGGATTGCACCGCTTGGAGTATTTGGAGCCGTTGCTGCAGCTGTTGCTGTTTATGGTTTTGAAATCTTCAGCCTTTATGCAAAATACTTATTAGATTTCGCCATCGGAATCCTTGTTCTCTGGGCTTTATTGCTGCTTGTTGGTTATTTTATTTTAGGAAATCGCCTTTGGACTTTACTAAAAAGAATCAAAAGTCCGTTGCTAATTGCTTTCTCTACAACTTCTAGTGAAGCAGTTTTTCCAAAATTAGTAGAAGAATTAGAGCGTTTCGGATGTAAAAGCAAAATAGTTTCCTTTACTTTGCCGCTCGGATATTCCTTCAACCTCGATGGAAGCATGATGTACATGACTTTTGCCAGTATTTTCATTGCCCAAGTTTATGGAGTTGACATGTCAATTGGGGAACAATTGACCATGCTTTTAGTCTTAATGCTAACTAGTAAAGGCGTTGCCGGAGTTCCAAGAGCATCATTAATTGTCGTCGTCGCAACATGCGCTATGTTCGGAATTCCGCCAGAAGGAATTGCTTTGATTTTGCCAATTGATCACTTTTGTGACATGGCACGAAGCATGACAAATGTACTCGGAAACGCATTGGCTACAACAGCGGTTGATAAATGGGAATCCAGATCAGAAGAAACAATAACACCAGAAATTACACACTAATGAGCAGTTTTGATTGGACGCAATTATTAAATCCAGAATATTATATTAATATCCAAATTGGCGGTGTTCCTGTCGGAATCTACGTCGTTTTATTTATAGTTTTTGCTGAAACTGGTCTTTTTGCCGGATTTTTTCTTCCGGGCGATACGCTCCTTTTTCTTGCAGGAATTTACAGCGGAGAATTGATGTCAACCATTGTTACCATTGACAGTGACTTTATCAATCTTGTTTTGCTGGCATCACTTGTTGCTCTTGCAGGAATTATAGGAAACACTTTCGGATACTGGTTTGGCTCAAAAAGCGGCTACTATCTTTATAATAAAGAAGATACTTTTTGGTTCAAGAAAAAATATTTAGTAGAGTCAAGAATTTTCTTCGAAAAACATGGCGGACGTGCAATTATTTTTGCCCGTTTCTTGCCAATCATCCGAACTTTTGCCCCAATTATTGCAGGAATCGTGGCCATGGAAAAAAAGAAATTCATGTTTTATAACGTCTTAAGTTCTATTCTTTGGTCATTTGCGCTGATTTTTGCAGGACATTATTTGTATGATTTATTCTTGAAAGAATTCGGGATTGACCTGAAATCACATATTGAATTTATCGTTTTAGCCATCGTTGCCATCACGACATTGCCTTTGGTTATTAACTATCTAAAGCGCAAAACAGAGATTAAGAACGAAGAAGAGAATACGCCAGAATAATTTTCTTTTTATTAGAAGCGAAAGGTCAGTGATTTATCAGTGATCCATTTTCCCGCTGACGCCACTCGCTTTTCACTGCCTACTTGGGCAGTGAAAGAGCTCAAACAAAGGCGCCATCGGGGCTAGAAAACAAACCATTTGCATTTTTTTAAACTTCAGGACATGAAAGCGAACTTGAGCTACTGGGAAATAAAAAATTGGTTTTCAAATATAGATTACACCATTGTCGGCAGTGGAATTGTTGGCTTGCACACAGCCTTGCGGCTTCGAGAAAAATTTCCTGAAAGTAGAATATTAGTCCTCGAAAAAGGTTTTCTTCCACAAGGAGCAAGTACCAAAAATGCGGGTTTTGCCTGTTTTGGCAGTATTTCTGAAATCATTGATGACTTAAGAAATCACTCCGAAGAAGAAGTGATGCAGCTGATTCAAAAACGCTGGCAAGGTTTGCAACTGCTTCGCAAACGTCTTGGCGACGCTACGATTGACTACAAATTACACGGAGGCTATGAACTTTTCTTGAAAAATTCTGAAAGCCATTATAACGACTGCCTTCAAAAAATTCCATTTATCAATGATGTCTTGCGTCCGCTTTTTAAGGCTGATGTTTTTGCAAAAGAAATTGACCGTTTTAATTTTAACGGAATTCAAGAATATTTGGTTTTCAATCCGTTTGAAGGGCAAATCGATACCGGAAATATGATGGAAGCATTGCTGAAATTGGCGATTGCAAATAATATCCTGATCTTAAATCAGCAAACGGTTACCGAATATCAAGAAAATGAAAATGGCGTTCGAGTAGCGACAAGCGATTTTGATTTCCAAACCAAAAAGCTCTTTTTTGCCACAAACGGTTTTGCTGAAAACTTGACAAATGGCGCTGTAAAACCAGCAAGAGCGCAAGTTTTAATCACAGAACCAATTCCAGATTTAGATATCAAAGGAACTTTTCATATTGACAGAGGTTATTATTATTTTAGAAATTTTGGCGACAGAATTCTTTTTGGAGGCGCCAGAAATGAAGATTTTGAAAGTGAGACTACGACTGAATTCGGTCAGACAGATTTAATACAAAATAAACTAGAAGAAATATTAAAAGAAGTAATTTTGCCAAACCAAGATTTCAAGATTGAACACCGTTGGAGTGGGATTATGGGAATGGGATCGAGCAAAAAACCAATTGTCGAAAAACTTTCGAATCATGTGTATTGCGGTGTTAGATTAGGCGGCATGGGCGTTGCAATTGGCAGTTTGATTGGCCAAGAATTGGCAGATTTAGTAGATTAGATTTATGTTTTAAATATTTATGGGTAAAAAAATACTTCAGTTTTTAATAAAATGTGCACTTTGGTTTCTTGGAATTTCAGTGTTTTTTGTCATACTTTTTAAATTTGTTCCAGTTCCGTTTACGCAATTAATGGCCGTTCGTGCCTTAGAACAAAAAGAAGCTGGGAAAGAAATGACTTGCAGCCATGATTGGGTTCCTTTGAAAGATATTTCTAAAAACCTCCAAAAAGCAGTAATTGCTAGTGAGGATGGAACTTTTTTATCTCACAATGGTTTTGATTTTACAGCTATGCAAAAGGCATTCAAGAATAATTCTAAAGGTAAAAAATTAAAAGGTGGAAGTACGATTTCACAACAAACTGCAAAAAATGTCTTCTTATGGCAAGGAAGAAGTTATTTAAGAAAAGCTTTAGAAGCCTATTTTACAGTTCTTATAGAGATTTTTTGGGGCAAAGAACGCATCATGGAAGTATATTTGAACAGCATTGAAATGGGTGACGGTGTTTATGGCGTAGAAGCTGCTTCTGAACATTGGTATCATAAGGGTGCTTCAGCAGTTTCAAAAAGAGAGGCGGCCGGAATTGCAGCAATCCTTCCAAATCCAAGAAAATTTAAAGCTTCAAACTCTTCTTCATACATAGAAAGAAGAAAAGGCAGAATTATGAAGCATATGAATTATGTGAAATTAGAATATTGATATGCTGCAAAAAATTTCCCCAATTCTTTTTCTGCTTTTTACCACCACGCTTTTAGCTCAGAATAAAGCAGCAGAAATCGGTGTTCTAATTGATAATGATTTGTTTACTTCCACAGTAAATGATCAATATTATACAAATGGGATTGAAGTTTTTTACCGTTTCTTAAATAAAAATGAGAATCCAAATATCAATAAAAAAATTACTGAATTTAAGTTTGGGCAATATATTTACAATCCCCATACAGTCTTGGCGGCTTCGTTAAGAAAACATGATCGCCCTTTTGCTGGTTATCTTTTTGGAGAAGCAGGAATTCATAAATTCTATCAAAACGAATCTGTATTTAAAATCACCGGACAAATTGGCGTTGTTGGTCCGTCATCTGGCGCAGAAGGTTTTCAAGAACAGTTTCACAAAGCTTTTGGCTATAAAAAAGTGCAAGGATGGAATTATCAAATTCACGATGCGCTTGCTATCCAAGGAAACTTGTTTTATTCTAAGAAAATATTTCCTTCAAGATTTGACCAAAATGTTGATTTCAGTCTTCAAGGTGAAGCTAATTTTGGTACCGTTTTAAACGGGATTACGGCAGGTCCTTTGGCGAGATTTAGTTTGAAAAAATTGCTTCCGATTTATGATTCAAATCTTTATGGCGCTTCCTTAAATTCAGATATAGAAAAATATAAAGAACAGCGTGAATTTTATTTCTATATAAATCCAAATGTGAATTGGCAACTTTATGATGCCACAATTCAAGGAAGCATGTTTAACAATGAAAGTCCGGTAACTTTTGATTTGCGTCCGTTGCGTTTTTATGGTGAAGCCGGATTTAAATACAGAAAAAACCACTGGAATTTTCATTATCTTTTTATTTATAAGAGTAAAGAACTAGAGCATCCTAGAAACGAGGGTTATTTTTATGGATCTATCAGTGCATCTTATTTGCTATATTAAAACTTCTGAAACTTTTTTTTCTTAACTTTAGGACTCTTAAAATTAAAAAAATATGAGTGCTAATTATAAATATGCTACAGTTTTAGAAGCCATTAAACAATTGCGAGATCAAGGTTTTATGGTTGATTTCAATATTGCCGGAAATGCCTTGACTATTAATGATGCGGCTTACGATTGCGATGATTTTGAAATCACAGAAATCTACAGATATGAAGGAGATTCAAATCCTGATGAAGAATCGACCGTTTATGGAATTGAGTCAAAAGACGGTGTAAAGGGAATTCTGGTAACTTCTTATGGAATGTATATTGAAGACGCTTCCGAAGATTTATTAAAGAAATTAGCGCTGAAATAATAAATAAAAAATCCGCAGATTCAATAAAGAAACTGCGGATTTTTTATTTATAAAAGGAATTATTTCTTGCTAGGCAATTCTCTATAACCCATATTGAATAAAGTGAACGCCATAATATCCGCTGCTTCCTCAATAGTTTTTGAAACTGGTTTTCCAGCGCCGTGACCTGCATTGGTTTCAATGCGAATCAAAACCGGATTGTCACCAGTTTGTTTTGCTTGCAATTCTGCTGCAAACTTGAAGCTATGTGCTGGTACAACTCTGTCATCATGATCGCCTGTCGTCACTAATGTTGCAGGATATTTTACTCCTTTTTTTACGTTGTGAACTGGAGAATATTTTTTAAGATAATCAAACATTTCTTTAGAATCCTCAGCTGTTCCATAGTCATAAGCCCAACCTGCGCCGGCAGTGAAAGTGTGGTAACGAAGCATGTCTAAAACACCAACAGCAGGCAGAGCAACTTTCATCAAGTCAGGGCGCTGCGTCATTGTTGCTCCGACTAGCAAACCTCCGTTTGAACCACCGCGAATGGCTAAGAAATCTGTAGAAGTATATTTTTCTTTCATTAAATATTCTGCTGCTGCGATGAAATCGTCGAACACATTTTGTTTCTTTTGCTGGATACCGCCTTCATGCCATTTTTTTCCATATTCACCGCCACCGCGAAGATTTGGGACAGCATAAACGCCTCCTTGTTCTAGCCAAACTGCATTAGAAATACTAAATGCCGGTGTCAAGCTTACATTAAAACCGCCGTAAGCGTAAAGGATTGTTGGGTTTTTACCATCTAATTTCAAGCCTTTTTTGTGCGTGATTATCATTGGCACTTTTGTTCCGTCTTTTGAAGTATAGAAAACCTGTTTGCTTTCATAATCTTCTGATTTGAAATCTACTTTTGGTTTTTCATATACTTTTGAAGTTCCAGCTTTTGGATTAAATGAATAGATTGTTCCTGGAGTCGTGTAATTTGTAAAAGAATAATACAATTCAGCATCTTCTTTTTTACCTCCAAAACCTCCGGCCGAACCAATTCCTGGCAATTTGATTTCACGAAGCAGTTTCCCGTCATAATCATATTGCTTGATTTGAGAAACGGCATCTTTCATATAATTGGCAAAGATAAATCCTGCGCCAGTGCTTATTGAAAGTACGTTTTCTGTTTCTGGAATAAAATCTTTCCAGTTTTCTGGTTTTGGATTTGAAGCATCAACCGTAACAACTCTTTGGTTTGGAGCATTTAAATCTGTAGCGATATATAATTTTGTTCCAACATTATCAATGATGTTATTGTCGCTATTAAAATTGTTTACGATATTTATAATTTTACTGTTTGGAACACTCAAGTCTTTGATGTAAAGTTCATTTCCATAAGTAGAATTCGCTGCAGAAATGATCAAATATTTGTTGTCTTCAGATACGCCGGCGCCAACATAGCGACGTTTTTCATTTTGTCCAAAAATTACTTTGTCTTCTTTTTGAGAAGTTCCTAATTTGTGGAAATACAATTTGTGCTGATCAGTTTTTGCAGAAAGCTGGCTTCCTGTTGGCTTGTCATAGCTTGAATAATAAAAACCTTCATTGCCAATCCAAGCGATACCACTGAATTTTACATCAACCAATTCTGTTTCTAATTTCTTTTTAGTGACTGCGTCTAAAATGATGATTTTATTCCAGTCACTTCCTGCTTCAGAAATAGAGTAAGCCACTAAAGAACCATCTTTTGAAAACTGCACTGAAGAAAGTGAAGTCGTTCCGTCAGAAGAAAAAGTATTTGGGTCTAAAAATAATTCTTCCTTGCCACTTTTGTCTTTTCGGTACAAAACAGATTGATTTTGTAGTCCATTATTTTTGAAATAATAAGTATAATCTCCTTCCTTAAACGGAGCAGAAATTTTCTCATAATTCCATACTTTTTCTAACCTTTCTTTTAGTTCTTTTCTAAAAGGAATTTTTTCTAAATAGCCAAAAGTTACTTCATTTTCGGCTTTTACCCACGCTGCAGTTTCAGCAGATTTATCGTCTTCTAACCAGCGATAAGGGTCTTTTACTTCTGTTCCGAAGTAAGTGTTTGTCGTGTCGACTTGTTTTGTTTCAGGATATTTAAGCACAATTTTCTCTTCTTTAATGGTTTCTTCTTTACAAGATAAAAGAGCAGATGCTGCAATCACTGTGAATACTAATTTTTTCATTAAAATGTTTTTTGATTCCTACAAAAATAAGGAAATGAAATGTATATGTTAGTTAAAAAGTGGACGGTATTGTGGCCAATGTTTATAAATTAAGATTCCGTTCAAGACTGCTACTAAAATAGCGCCTCCAATACCAGGAAGATCTAAGAACAAATGAAAAAGCAAGATGTTTAATGAAATAGGAGCTAAGAGTATAAGTGCAAAAGCAAGCCATTTTTTTGATAATAAAAGAATAGCAATCAATACTTCTAAAACGCCAACAATTGGCAATACATACCCTGTTGCAACAAGTGAATTCATGAATTCATAGGCGTGTTCAGGCAGTTTTGGTGCAGGTAGAAATGGTAATGGGTAAAACTTATTAAGTCCAAAAACAAGCAAAACGATTCCTAAAAGTATTCTAATAATGGAGGTAAATTTTGAATTCATAGTCTTTACAATTATTGATTAGTAAGTATTTATTTAAAATTCTAAATTAATAAAAATATGTTAATAAAAATGAATTGTGAATAAAATTACTTCAATATATTGGCTAATGTATAATTGAATATGTAAAAAATAAAACCACATTTTTCTCTTAAAAGCACTTTTTTTTGCTTCTTTACTATGTCATGTTCCTTCTTTACTGCATTCCTTTAATTCTTTGTCATCTTCTTATGAAACTTTGATATATTTCGCCACATCTTTACTATTTTCCGCTGGTTCTTTACTGCTTGTCATTGCTTCTTTAGTATTTGTCATTGCTTCTTTGACACGTTCCTCTACTTCTTTGGTATCTTGCGCCGTTGGAAAGCTTTAAAAATGGCTTTTTTCAAGCAGTATATTTATATAAAAAAACCGCTTTTTTCAGCGGTTTTTAGTTTTTTTAAAGCAATTATTGTACAACTATACTAATTGGAAAGCTAACTTGAATATCAGTTTCTCCACCAGCATTGGTGATGTCTCCAGTTGAAACATTTATGCCAGATTTATTTGGCTCATGTCTTAATATGATTGTCAAAGTTCCTGTTCCTGCAGCTGCACCAGTTGTGAATGTGAAATTTAATCCCACTGGGTGGCCGTTTTCATCATTTGGAGCTGCGTAAGCAAAATTTCCCAAAGCATTAGAAACGTTAAAGAAAAACTGGTGATCGTCAGCTTCTTCTAAAATTTCTTCAGTAATGCTTTCTGCAGGAGAAGCCGCTTCGTTTAACAAATCAAGGCTTCCGGTGTAAGTGGTGTTTGTGGCAAAATTTCCTAAAACAGTCACTACTGGCGCATTTGGGCCTTCCGCACCATCTAAATCTCTAGAAGTAAGCGTGATTGTTTGTCCGCCTCCGGTTAAAGTGGCTGTTAAAGTCGTGATTACTTCTTCTTCATTTACGGGTCCTCCGCTGGCATTGTCGTCACTGCTACAAGAAGTGAAGAAGACAGTTGCAATAAGGCTTAACGATAAAAATTTAATTGTTTTCATTTGAGAAATGGTTTTAGTTTTTAATAATTTAATTTTAGTTGAACTCTGAAATTGCGTCCCAAATCATCAGCATAATAGCGTGTTTTGTTCAGGTAGTCTCTATAGTTCGTGTTCATGATGTTTTGGATATTGAATCCGATGGTCATTTTAGAGTTGTAAAAAACATTGAAGCTCATTTCTGAGTTAAAATGCAATAGGCTATATCCTTTTGGCGGTCGGCTGATTTCAACCAATGTACTCACAGGATCCCCTGAATCTAGTACGTCAACATAAAAATCATTATTAGGATATCTTTTTTGCGTCAAAACCGTTTCGTTTTTTAAGCTTAAGACCAGGTTATTCCAACTGGCTTTTTTAAAACTCACCGTGTTATTGAAATTAAACGGAGGCATGTCAATCAAAGCCTTGTCATTGGTCAAATCATCGCCATAAACATAAGCAGCCGTGGAATGCCAATTTAAGTTTTTTGCAAAGTCATAATCAGCGGTTACGTCAACGCCTAGAAGCCTTGCGTCGACTTGTTTGTATTCCCAAACTGGGAAAGGTCCTCGGTTTGATAAGATAATAGTAGTTGGAATTAAGACTTTGAAATCGTTGATGAAATTAGCATACGGATTTACTTCTAAGGCAAATTTGCCAGTCGTGTAATTCAATGCTGTCGCTATCTTCAGGGCAACTTCTCGCTTTAATCTCAAATCTCCCAATTCAATCTGGCCGGTGGAATGATGCAATCCATCGCTGAACAATTCTGCCGGATTCGGATTTCGGCTAGCTACGCCAACATTTGTGAACCAGTTTAAATTGTCGTTGATTTCATACTTTGTTCCTGCGCTTCCAGAAAAATTATTATAGGTGAAAACTGGATTCGTATACCATTGCTGTCCTTCATCTCTGACGATAAAATTGTTGAATTCGTTGTCATAGCCACGCTCTGTCCACCTTGTTTTTAAGTAATATTTTTTGGCGTCAACATGGCTGTAATCATAGCGTAAACCTGTTTCTAAAGTCAGTTTTTCATTAAAAGAATAGTTTCCGATGGCATAGATTCCAGCGTCTAGCTTATCATAATTCGGAATTAAAGTTCTTACATTCGTATTCTCAGTATCGGCAAAATTATTTTGATAACTGGCGCTGATTCCTGTTTTATATTTGAATTTTTCAGAATAGTTTCCTTCAAAATCAGCATTGAATGTATGTGTTTTTAAATCTAAATCTAAGGAAGGCTTATCACGGTCAGCACCTCTGCGCAAGTCAAACTCTAATCGATTGTTCATTTGAAAAGAATATTGAAAAGAAAGCTTTCGGTCATTTGAGAATAATTTATAGTAATTAATTTTTCCTAAATGATGCTGCAATTCTTGCCTTGGGGCTTTGATGTTATATGAAAAAGCAGCAATATATTGCGGTTCTCCACTGTTGATAGCGCGAATCAAATCAGAAGTACTGCTGATATGCGACGCTCTCAAGATTCCGATTTCTGCATTGAAATAACTGTAGAAAAGACTAAAACCTTGATCTTCTCCTTTGTAGCCAAGGCTTCCAGAAAAATTTCTTTCACGGTTTCCTGAATTAGAGAGCACATAATCAGGAGCTTCAAAATCACCCAGATATTTGAAACTTCCTTGTAAATTCCAATTCCAGCCACTTTTATATCCTTTAAATAAAGAAGAAGTTATGCTTCCGCCACGACCGTTTGACTGTCCATTCAAAATGGTTTTGCCAAAAAGCGTATCCTTAACCGGAATATGTGGCGGATCAATGATAACAATGCCTCCGATGGCATCGCCGCCATATTGCAAGCCTTGGGCTCCTTTAATTACTGAAATTTTTCCAGCAGTGTTGACATCCATATTTGGTGCGTGTTCTGTTCCCCATTGCTGGTCTTCGAGACGCACATTATTGTTGATTATCAACACGCGACTGCTATGCAAACCGTTGATCACCGGCTTGACAATCGTGCTTCCTGTTTTTAAAGAAGAAACGCCGCTGATTTCTTTCAAGGCATCGCCCAGGCTTTCGCTGCTATATTTTTCAATTGTCGAAGTTTTGATTTCTTGCGCTTTTTCTTTTGCGTAAGTTTCTTTCAAAACTACTTCTGATAATTGAGAAACATCTGGTTTCAAAGAAATATTGAGCGTCATGTTGCCCTGGAAATCTAGAATGGTATCCAAAGTTTTATAGCCCAAATATTCCACAAAAACCTGCAAACGAGCATTTGGAATTCTGATAATGGTATAATTTCCAGCTTCGTCCGCATTTGCGAAAAAACTCGAAACATGAATGTGGCTTCCCGCCAAAGGCTGGTTTTTCTCGTTAGTAATTTTCCCTGACAATCTGTTTTGGGAATATACAAGAGATTGATTTCCTGTAATTAGGAAAGCAAATAATAAGATATAGCGCATTTTTACGACTCTAAAATGATAATTATGGCTAATTCCAATAAAGGAAAAGCCAGAAATTAGGGAAGTTCCCTATTCGATAATTAGCAATTAGATGGCGGACCGCGATGCGAGAAAAGGCTTCCTGAGAAAACTTCAGGAGTTTCTGTCGTGGTAAAATTTGTTTGGGCAAAAGCCTCAAAAGTAATTTGCGATCTGAAAGAAGAGAATTCTGTTGCGATGAAACTACTTAAAGTAAATTCACAAACAAAACATTTTTCATGATTGTGGTCGAGCGTCTGGATTTTTGTAGTTCCGTCTTCATCAGAATGGTTGACAAAAGTGGTTTCCTGATGTAAAAAATGCTCATACGAATGGACAGACTGAAACAGTATCGAAAACAATACTGTCAGCATCAAAGAGAGATTTATTATGACAAACTTCTTTTTCATCCGATGCAAATGTAGGGAAGAGAAAAGTAAAATTTAATGTTTTAACATATTTTAAGAATTCTTATTTAGGTTTATGATGCCAGGATTTGGGTTTAAGGTCTCTCAAATTATGCATAAAAAAAGCCGTGACTTTTTCAATCACAGCTTTTCTCATTTATGAAATTTAATTTCTTAAACCAATTTGTTTTCTACCAAATATTCAGCAATCTGAATAGTATTTGTTGCGGCTCCTTTTCGCAAGTTATCAGCAACAATCCACATGTTCAACGTGTTTGGTTGTGATTCATCACGACGAATTCTTCCTACGAAAACATCATCTTTTCCTTGCGCAAATAATGGCATTGGATAAGTATAAGTGTCAGTATTGTCTTGAACCACGACTCCCGGTGTTTCATGTAGGATTTTGCGAACGTCATTTATGTCAAAATCATTTGAAAATTCTACATTTACGGCTTCGCTATGTCCGCCAACAATTGGCACACGAACTGCTGTTGCAGTCACGGCAATGGTTTTGTCGCTCAATATTTTTTGTGTTTCACGAACCAATTTCATTTCTTCTTTGGTGTAACCGTTGTCTTCAAATGAATCGCATTGCGGAATTGCATTTCTGTGAATTTGGTATTTATAAGCCATCTCGCCTTTTGCTCCAGCATATTCATTTTCCAATTGTTGGACTGCTTTTACACCAGTTCCCGTAATTGATTGATATGTGGAAACAATAATTCTCTTAATATTGTATTTTTTATGTAATGGAGCCAAAGCCAAAACCATTTGAATAGTCGAGCAATTTGGATTTGCAATAATTTTATCGTCTTTCGTTAATTCAGAAGCGTTGATTTCTGGAACTATTAGTTTTTTGTCAGCGTGCATTCTCCATGCTGATGAATTGTCGATTACTGTTGTTCCAGCTTCAGCGAATTTTGGAGCCCAAACTAGAGAAGTTTCTCCACCAGCAGAAAATAAAGCAATTTCTGGTTTCATGGCAACGGCAGTTTCAAGTCCGACAACCTTATAAGTTTTTCCTTTAAATTCGATTTCCTTACCGACAGATCGCTCTGAAGCTACAGGAATTAACTCGGTTACAGGAAAATTTCTTTCCGCCAAAACTTGAAGCATTACTTCGCCAACCATTCCGGTTGCGCCAACAACAGCAACTTTCATATCTTAATTTTTAAATATTAAACTGATTTTCTGAATGCAAAAGTAGCTATTAATTTAATTGAAAATACGAATATTAAAAATATAACAAATTGTTGTGAAAATAATTATTTGTAAAAAAAACCGTCCAATTAAGGAACGGTTTAGGTTAGAATATATAATGTAGCGGAAATTACACAGTCTTGTTTTTTAACGCATCGCGAATTTCCATCAATAATTTTTCTTCATTTGAAGGAGCTGGTGGTGCTGCAGGAACAACTGCTTCCTTTTTACGAAGTGAATTTACTCCTTTGATAACTAAGAAAAGTACAAAAGCGACAATGATGAAAGAAATTACATTTGAAAGGAAATTTCCATATTTGATACCCGCTCCCCAAGTCAGATCTTGAATGTTTTTAAGATTGGCTGCTTCTAATAAAGGCGTTAAAACTAATGGCGTTATTATGTCTTCTACTAAAGATTTAACAATTGCGCTAAATGCTGCTCCAATTACAACACCGACTGCTAAGTCAAGTACATTTCCTTTTAAGGCAAACTCTTTAAATTCTTTTATTAGTCCCATAATTTTTTTTTTAACGGTTAGAGTAATTTCAATAGCTAAATTAAATAAAAAAAATAAAGAATTATAAGTTTTTTACTGTAAAACAATACTCGTTAAATTATGCTGTCTATTTAATGTTTAAATATTTAAATTTAAAAATGTATATTTATATCGATTACCTAAATCTAGATTTGCCACATGATAAATCAAAAACCTATGCAGATTGCCCTTGTTGATGATGACCCAGACGAACAAGACTTTTTTCAAATCGCCTTAGATTTTCTTGGGATTGACTACCAATTCAATTTTTTTGAAAGGGCAGATGATTTTTTTAAATATATCAATTCTGAAGATACCCATCTTCCGGATATTGTTTTTGTTGATATGAGCATGCCGCAAATCAGCGGACGTGAAATGATTGAGCAATTGCGTGGAAACACCAAATTTGATAGTATACAAGCAGTAATTTATACAGCTCACATTGGCGAAAAAGATAAAGAAGCAATGATGTCTTTAGGTACCTTTGAATTTTTTATAAAACCAACAGAATTTTCTGAACTAACAGAAATGCTGAAAGGAATGATTGATCGAAGAGCTGGCGAAAGCAAGATTGTTCAGGATTAATTTCTATGTGTTTTTTATGGATAAAATCTATGAAAATGGTCTAAAGATTTTATTCCCTATAGAAAACCCGTTTTACCCGATGTGAAATTCCGGTCAATATTTCATATGGAATCGTGCCTAATTTTTCAGCTATGTAAGTCACATTAGGGTTTTCTCCGAAGATAATTACAGAATCACCTTCCAAGCAATCAATTTCTGAAACATTAACCATCAGCATATCCATACAAACGCTTCCAACGATATTTGCTTTCTGGTTTTTAATCAGAATATAACCGGTTTCATTGCCCCAACTTCTCGGAATTCCATCAGCATAACCAATTGGAATTGTGGCGATTTTTGTTTCTTTATCAGCCATAAAACGCCTTCCATAACCCACGCTTTCTCCTGCTTGAATCATCCGGATTTGGGAAATAATCGATTTTAATGTGCCTACATTTTCCAAATATTTTGTTTCGGACGGATCATTTGAAACTCCGTATAATCCAATTCCAAGGCGAACCATATCATATTGCGCTTCCGGATAATTGCTGATTCCCGACGTATTTAAAATATGACGAATCGGATTTATGGAAAGGTCATTTACAATTCTCGAAGACAATTTTTCGAACAAAGCAATTTGAGATTTTACAAATTCGTGATGCTTCAAATCGTCGCTTGTCGCCATATGACTAAGAATGCTTTTTACTTTTATCGAAGGCGTATTTTTTAAAGTCGCGATCAATTCCTCCAAATCATTTTCTTGAAAGCCAAGGCGGTGCATTCCGGTGTCCAATTTTATATGAACCGGAAAATGCTGTAATTTTTTCTGTTCGGCAATTTTTAAAAAAGCTCGTAAACCTTTTATTGAATAAATTTCAGGTTCTAAATTATGTTCAATAATTGCAGGAAAGCTTGTGTTTTCTGGATTCAAAACCATAATGGGCAAAGTAATTCCAGCACTTTTTAACGAAATTCCTTCGTCGGCAAAAGCAACACCGAGATAATCTACGTTGTGATATTCTAGTAATTTTGCAATTTCAAAACCGCCACTTCCATAACCAAAAGCTTTGACCATGACCATCAATTTGGTTTCTGGTTTTAGTTTTGATTTGAAGAAATTTAAGTTGTGGCTGATGGCATTCAAGTTGATTTCCAAAACCGTTTCGTGCGTTTTCTCTTCCAACAAAGAAGTGATTTCTTCAAACTGGAAAATTCGCGCGCCTTTAATTAAAATCGTTTCATTTTCAAAGGTCAGATTTTTGAAATCAGCAATAAAATCTTGGGTATTTTTATACGTGATTATGTTTTTGAAACTTTCGGAATATGTAGAAATTTCTTCTCCGATTCCGATGATTCTGTCAATTTTATTAGAAGTTACTAATTCAGAAACTTTGGTATATAATTCATCCGTGGGAAGTCCGCTTTGAATAATATCCGAAAGAATTATCGTCTTCTTTTTATATTGTTTTTGCTGTTCTAAAAAGTCTAAAGCGATTTTTAAGGATTGATAATCAGAGCTGTAACTGTCATCAATTATTGCCGTATTATTATTTCCGTTTTTTACTTTCAGTCGCATTTCTACGGAATATAACAATTGAATTCTCTCCCGAATTATTTCTGGCAAATAACCCAAATGCAGTAAAGTCATCAGGCAATTTATAGCATTTTCAACGGAAGCTTTGTCTTGAAAAGGAATGATTACGTCAAAAGAAATTGCGCCGAATTTGATGTGTAATTGTGTTTTATCAGAAATGGATTTCTTCGTAATAAAAACATTTGCTTTTTCATCCGAAAAACTCCAAGCAAATGTTTTTATTTTTTGATTTATAAGCGAATCAACAAGCTCGTTTTTCTCATAAATAAGTATTTCAGAATTTTCAAAAAGGCGAAGTTTCTCCGTAATTTTTTCCTCCAAATTTTGGAAACCTTCATCGTGCGCAGAACCGATATTTGTTAAAATTCCAATTGTCGGCTGGATGATTTTTTCCAGTTTTTCCATTTCGTTTGTAGTGGAAATTCCGGCTTCAAAGATTCCCAAATTGTGTTTTTCATTAATCGAAATCACCGAAAGTGGCACTCCGATTTGGGAATTATAACTTTTCGGACTTCTGATAATATTATAATCCGGACTCAAAAGAAAATTCAGCCATTCTTTTACGATGGTTTTTCCGTTGCTTCCGGTAATTCCGATAATCGGGAAATGGAATGATTTTCTGTAGAAAGAAGCAAAATCTTGCAACGCATTTAAAGTGTTTTCTACGACTAAAAAATTAGCTCCGCTCAGTTCGGCTTCGCCTCGGGTGGCTTTGCCTTCTAAATTTTTCGGAATATGATTTACGACAAAATTTTGAACTCCTTTTGAAATCAAATCTTCGATATATTGATGCGCGTCATTATTGGCTCCTGATAAAGCAAAAAATAAAGTTCCGGAATTATTCTGAAGCGAACGGCTGTCGATAGAAACGTTGTCGATTTTTAATTCTGAATTTCCGTGGAAAATAGCTTGAATTTCAGAAATTATGTGTTGGATTTTTAAGCTCAAGTTTTCTTTTTTAGTTTGAAAGTTGGAGAGATTCAAAGTTACAAAGTTTCAAATCGAAAACATTAAAAAAAATTAAAATTGAAGTTTCGCTTATATGTTCTTATATGGTAAAAGTCTAAAATCATTTAAGGCATATAAGGTCATTTAAGTCTGTGCGCTGAAATCTAAAATTAAATATCCTTCTTTTTAGCAAAAAAACTTTCCTCATTATCCTGCAATTCCTTCATTGCATTAAAATAAGCAGCACGGCTTAATGGCTCATATTCTTCCGTTTCGCCAAGCATAACCAAGTTGTTGTTATTCGCTTTTCTGAAACTATAATTGGCTAAATTTCCAGTTCTTGTGCAAACTGCGTGTACTTTTGTCACATATTCAGCAGTCGCCATCAATGCTGGCATCGGTCCAAACGGATTTCCTTTAAAATCCATATCTAATCCGGCAACAATCACACGAATTCCGGAATTTGCCAAATCATTGCAAACTGAAACAATTTCGTCGTCAAAAAACTGAGCTTCGTCAATCCCAACAACGTCACAGCCTTGCGCCAGGATTCTGATGTTTGCGGCAGCTGGAACAGGCGTGGAGCGAATTTCGTTTGCATCGTGCGAAACTACCATTTCGTCGTGATACCGCGTGTCGATCGAAGGTTTAAAGATCTCCACTTTTTGCTTGGCAAATTGAGCTCTTTTAAGTCGGCGAATCAACTCTTCGGTCTTTCCCGAAAACATCGAACCGCAGATTACTTCAATCCAGCCAAATTGTTCTTTATGATTTACTGTATTTTCGAGAAACATTTTGTAATTTTCAGCCTTAAAAAGGATTAGTTTTTTTTTACTTTGTGACAGAAACAAACCGACATAAAATTTATCTACTTTTACGTCGTTGAGGTCAAAAGTAGAAAAATTTTATCAAAGGTTACTTCTTCCTTTGGCTAAATAAAAAATACAGAAGAAATTTATTAAAAAACCGTTGCTTTACTCAATTATATATCAAAAGTTATGAAGAAAAAGTTAGAAGCCGAATTAATCAGCATTGCGCACAGAATCTTGAAGCTGAAAAATAAATCAGAGTTGGTTCAATTGCAACAAGAATCTCAAAAACTATATGAGAAACTCTCTGTTTTACTTTTTGTAGAGGAAAATTTTGCAGGATTGCAGCCGACAATCGGCAAATCTCAAGCTTATGAAGTTTTGGAAACTGCTTTTGACGGAGAAAGCCAAGAGGCAAAAGTTGCTTTGGATACTCAAGAGGAAATAGCTTTGGAAGCAGAGAAAATTGTAACTGAAGATAAAGCAAATCATACAGAAGAAATAAAAGAGGAAGAGGCTGTTGAAGAAAGCGAATCTGAAAATGAAAAAATAGCTGAAGTTGAATCTCAGGAGGAAACTAAATCTGAGGAAGAAAAAGTGGTTGTGGGCGAAATTGAACTTTCGGAAGAAGATTTAGACGAAGAAGAACCGACTGTTTTTGAAACGGAAGAACCAACTCTAGAAGAAGCCGAAGAAGCTGTTGATCAAGAAGTAGAACCAAAAGTGGAAGAAATCGCTGCATTGGAAACTTCGGAAGAAACGAAAAAAGAACATGGTTTTGAGCCAGTCTTTGAATTGGCTTTTGATAAAAAAGAAGAAGAAACGGTTGAAGAAGTAGCGAAAGAATCGGGACATCAAATTATTTTTGAAGATTTCTTAGGTGATCATTATAAGGACTTGGAATTTGTGAAAGCAGAAATCGAGAAAAAGCACGAACACGATCACGAAGAGGAAAATAAAGCAGAAGTTAAGCCAGAAGAAGAAGTAAAAGTAGATGAACCAGTTCAGGAAGAAGCTCCAAAAGAAGAAGAAAAAGTAGAAGTTCCAAGAGAAGAGCCAAAACCTCACGTTGAAAAAGTTACTAAAGGAATCACGATTGGTTTGAACGACCGAGTTGGTTTTGTGAATCATCTTTTTGGTGGAAGCAACGAAGATTTCAACAGAGTTTTATCGCAATTGAACACTTTTGACACGTTTCAAGATGCTAAGAATTTCATCGAAGATTTGGTAAAACCAGATTATAACGAATGGAAAGGCAAAGAAGATTTTCAAGAACGCTTTTTGGAAGTTGTAGAAAATAAATTTAAATAAAAGTTCAACACAGATTTCACGGATTTTCCAAATTTTAATCTGAGAAATATGTGAAATCTGTGTTCAAAACAATACTAAATGTCTAAATTATATCTAGTTCCAACGCCAATCGGCAATCTTGAAGATATGACTTTCAGAGCTATTAAAGTTTTGAAAGAAGTCGATCTGATTTTGGCAGAAGACACTCGAAACAGTGGAAAACTGCTGAAACATTTCGAAATTGGAACGCACATGCAAAGCCACCATATGCACAACGAGCATAAAACGGTGGAAAATTTAATCTCGAGATTGAAATCTGGAGAAACAATCGCTTTGATTTCTGATGCGGGAACTCCGGCGATTTCAGATCCTGGATTTTTGCTAACGCGCGCTTGTGTTGAAAATAAGATTGACGTGGAATGCCTTCCTGGCGCGACCGCTTTTGTGCCGGCTTTGGTGAATAGCGGTTTGCCGAATGATAAATTTGTTTTCGAAGGATTTCTGCCTGATAAAAAAGGAAGACAGACAAGATATTTGGCGTTGGCCGAAGAAACGCGGACGATGATTTTATATGTTTCGCCACATAAATTGGTAAAGACTTTAGCGGAATTTATTCAATATTTTGGCGAAGACAGAGCTGTTTCAGTTTCCAGAGAATTATCAAAATTACACGAAGAAACAATCCGCGGAACAGCAACGGAAGTTTTGAAACACTTTGAGACAAAACCGCCAAAAGGAGAAATTGTGGTGATTGTTGGAGGAAAACCTACGAAGTAATTCAATACAGATTTCAAAATTTACACAGATTTTGTGGACAAAGAAATTTTTTAATCCTTCAATTTTTAAATCTTAATTATGAACACACACCAAGTAACCACAAAATGGCTCGGCAATATGTCTTTTGAATCCACGAATCCTGGTGGTTTAATCAAGATGGATTCCGATACAGAATTTGGAGGAAATAACGACGGACTGCGTCCAAAGTCAATGATGCTGGCTTCGCTTGCGGGTTGTACCGGAATTGACATTGCTTCATTGGTTGAAAAAATGCGCGCTGAAATCGACACTTTTACGATTGATGTAGAAGGCGATTTGACCGAAGAACATCCGAAGTTTTATCACACCGTTCGTGTCGATTATAATTTCTATGGAAACCATTTAGACCAAACAAAACTTCAAAAAATTGTGGATTTATCCGTAGAAAAATATTGTGGCGTGATGGAAATGTTTCGTCATTTTGCAAAAGTGGAAGTTAGAATTAATTATTTCAATCAATAAAATGAATACTATTTCTTTTTTAAAACAATTGGAAGAAAATCCAAAATCAATCACTTTTCAAGAAACAATAAATGTCATCGAGGAAAATTATGATTTTGTGCCCACTGCTTTCAAAAACGGAAACCAACATAATAATGCCGGAGAAAATAACGGTTCTTGCAAGATATTTTCGTTTGCAAAATTGCAAAATCTTTCAAAAGAAACAACATTGGCTTGCTTTGGGAGTTATTATTTTGAAGATGTACTGAAAAATCCGGACGGTAATGATCATCAAAACATTCGGAATTTTATGCAATTCGGTTGGGACGGAATTCATTTTGAAAGAGAAGCGTTACTAGAAAAAAAATAAAAATATTTAATCCAGAAAAAATAAACACCATACAAAAATGCGTTGGAACTTAAAACCAAAACCTGATTCAGAAAAAGTAAAAAGCCTGCAAAATTCCTTAAACGTTGACGAACTGACCGCGACTTTGCTCGTTCAGCGTGGCATTGAAAACTTTGAAGAAGCGCGCCAATTTTTTAGACCAAAATTAGAAGATTTGCACGATCCTTATCTGATGAAAGATATGGACAAAGCCGTAATTCGGATTGAAAAAGCTATTGAAAACCAAGAAAGAATTTTGGTTTTTGGTGATTATGATGTTGATGGAACGACTGCAGTTTCCCTGGTTTCTTCCTACTTAAAAAGTTTTTATCCAAACGTAGATACTTACATTCCTGATCGTTATGCTGAAGGTTACGGCATTTCTTGCAAAGGAATTGATTATGCTGAAGACAACGAAATTTCATTAATAATTGCGTTAGATTGCGGTATAAAATCTATCGATCACATTGCTTACGCGAATGCAAAAAATATTGATTTTGTGATTTGTGATCACCACCGTCCGGGGAATTCTTTGCCGGAAGCTGTGGCTATTTTAGATCCAAAAAGACAAGATTGCAATTATCCTTATGATGAACTTTGCGGTTGCGGGATTGGTTTTAAATTGATTCAAGCTTTAGGCCAAAATAGAAACCAGACAATTGAAGATTTGATTCCGTATTTAGATTTGGTTGCCACGGCAATTGGCGCTGATATTGTGCCGATTACAGGCGAAAATAGGATTTTGGCAAAATTTGGTTTGGACGTAATCAACTCAAATCCGCGTCCGGGTTTCAAGGCAATTACGCAGAATGTAAAGAAAAAAGAACTGACAATTACCGATGTTGTTTTTATAATTGCACCGAGAATTAACGCAGCTGGAAGAATCAAACACGGAAATTATGCTGTGCAACTTCTGACAGAATTTGGTCTTGAAGAAGCAGAAGCTTTCGCCAAAGAAATTGAGACTTTTAATGTTGATCGAAAAGAATTAGACAAGCAGATTACGGTTGAAGCGTTGTCTCAAATTATTACAAATAAGGAAGAAAAAAGATTTTCGACGGTCGTTTACCAAGAAGATTGGCACAAAGGTGTCATCGGAATCGTGGCTTCGCGATTGATTGAAACTTACTATCGTCCGACTTTGGTGTTTACAAAAAGCGGTGATAAATTGGCGGCTTCGGCACGTTCTGTGAAAGATTTTGATGTTTATAATGCATTGGAAGCGTGCTCCGATTATTTGGAACAATTTGGAGGTCACATGTACGCCGCCGGACTAACTTTAAAGGAAGATCAATTTGAAAATTTCAAAAATCAATTTGAAAAAGTGGTTTCTGAAACGATTACCGAAGAACTTCTGATTCCGGAAATATTGATTGATGCGGAAATTAATTTGCCCGATATTAACGAAAGATTTATTAGAATTCTGAAGCAATTCGAACCATTCGGACCAATGAATATGACTCCGATTTTCTTGACTAAAGATTTAATCGATACTGGTTATGGAAAAAAAATCGGAAAAGATGACGAACATTTAAAGCTTTTTGTAAAACAAGGAAACTCGGAAGGAATCGGAGCAATTGGCTTTAAAATCGGCGATAAGTTAGATTTGACAGCAAATCGTCAATTATTTCAAGCGGTTTATTCGATTGATGAGAACGAATATAACGGAAATGTAAGTTTGCAAATGCGATTGAGAGATATTAGAGCGTAGGCAATAGGAATTAGCCAAAAAGCAAAAGTTGATAAGCGTTGTCTGATTAGCTTTTGCCTTTTCTCTCTTGGCTTTTACCGAATGGCTAAATTTCTCAAAAATTAATTTAGAATCATTTTAAATAATTCTTATATTTGTTCGAAATAATTCGGGTTATGAAAGAAATTGAGCAAATCTATTTTAATGATTTTGGTGTAGCTTTTCATTGGAAAAAGGAAAAACAGGTGTTGAAAAGTAAAGTACAGTTGGTTTTTAAGGAAACTGGTTTTTATTTGTCAAAACAAGAATTAAATATTTTTGCCGATAATATAGATGCGACTTGTAATGAAATGCATTGCAATGGATGCCAGTTCCAAAGAAAATGCCATAAGTTTTTATTGAAAACACCTTTACAACAAATTGATCTTGCGGTTTCCGTAGATGAATTAATGCAAATCAAAGATTTAGTTGAAGGCACTATTTTTCAAATTCAATTAAAAGATTATTTGGATGAGGTTTGCCAGAATTAATCCTTTTTAATGATTTTGGAAATATACGTGTGTTTTAAAATCCGATAAGATAAGCAACATGTTGATTATGTACTATTTACAATATTGTTTCTTTTGGCTTTATGACTTTAAACTTTCGACTTACTTATATTCTTTCAACTCAAATTTTTCTCCGTCAAAAACGCCGTAAGTAAAATAACCGATCCAGTCGCCCAAATTGGCATACGTAGCATTTTCTCCCACTTTAATTGTCATTGGCAAATGCCTGTGGCCAAAAATGAAATAGTCATAGTGTTTGGTTTCCAGCTTTCTTTTGGAATATAAAACCAGCCATTCTTTCTCTTCTCCCAAATAAACAACGTCTTCATCACCTGAAATCAATTTATTTTTTACGGATAAATATTGCGCCAAACGAACTCCTAAATCTGGGTGAAGCCAACGGAATAGCCATTTTGAAAACGGATTCGTGAATACTTTCTTCATTCTTTTATAACCCTTGTCGCCAGGACCAAGTCCGTCGCCGTGGCCGATTAAAAATTCTTTATTGTTAAAAGTAAATTCTTTGGTCGTGTGATAAACAGGAATATCCAGTTCTTTCTGAAAATAATCTTCCATCCATAAATCGTGGTTTCCTACGAAGAAATAAATCGGAATTCCTGAATCTCGAAGTTCGGCCAATTTTCCTAAGACGCGAACAAAACCCTTTGGGACAACTGTTTTATACTCAAACCAAAAATCGAATAAATCGCCTAATAAAAATAAAGCAGTTGCGTCTTTCTTGATTTCGTCAAGCCAAGCCACAAATTTCTTTTCCCTTGGAAAACTTAATTCTGGTGTTGGAGCACCAAAATGCTGGTCAGATGCAAAGTATATTTTTGTGTTTGAAGTCAAAATTTTGTAATTTAAAATCCAAAGATAGCAAAGATTACGCAGACCCAAAGACTGAAATGCTTTCTTCTTAATTTCAGAAACCATTTTTTAAGGTGCCATTTTTTTATTACTTTTATTCTCGCAATTTCACGTTATGAAAAAATTCCTGACATTACTTTTATTCTTTTCGGTTTATGCAATTTTTGCTCAAGATCCTGTGACGAATCAGCAGATAAAAGAAGCGCAAGAACGTGAAGAGCAGGAGCGAATTAAGGAAAGTCTAGACAATCAAAAAATAATCGATCAGCAAGAGCTCGAAGATGCAAAACGCAGAAAAGATTCAACTAGAATTACTGTGACGGTAATTGATTCATTATATCGCGAAGATCAATTTTATATTGGTTTGACTTATAATTTATTGCAAAGTAGACCAAAAGGCTTAAGCCAAAACTCGTTTTCTTCCGGACTTCATATTGGTTTTTTAAGAGATATTCCTTTAAATAAAAGACGGAATCATGCTATTGCAATTGGGCTTGGGTATTCGATGAATGATTTTCGCCAGAACTTGAAAATTACCAAAATTGATGGAAATTTTAATTATCAACTGGATGATGATTTTGACAAAAATAAGTTTGCCTTGCATTATGTTGATCTTCCGATTGAATTTAGATGGAGAACTTCAACGATCCAAAGCCATCGTTTTTGGCGTATTTATACAGGCGTAAAATTAAGTTATCTTTTTTTAAACAAGTCCAAATTTACTGGTTCGACAGAAACTTTGAAGTATTTTGGAAATGATGATTTCAATAAATTCCAATATGGAGCTTATATTTCCTTCGGTTATAATACTTGGAATTTTCACGCTTATTATGGACTGAATTCGCTTTTAAAACCAGAAGCTAAATTAGATGGAAAATCGATCGATTTGAATACGCTGAATATTGGATTGATGTTTTATATTTTATAACCAAAAATAAAAAAGACTGATTTGTGGCAAAACTCCAGCAATGACTCCAGCAATTAATTCTTTGCCATCATGCGCTTTCATAGATAATCTTGAAGTTCCAACAAATCCTGTTAAGAGTAAAAATACTACAACGAGAAAAACGCGATTGGTTTGTGTGTGAAGGCTAAACCCGATGATAAAAACGGTTAAAGCACTAATTCCAATCATGTGAATACTGGCTTTTAGATTAGTGAAAATTAATAGAAAAGTCAAGATAGTACTTACCAAAGCTCCAAAAAAGAAATAATAAAGTTCTGGAATAATTTCTACTTTTATACTTTGTGTAATTAAAAGATAAAGCAACAAAGCATTGACAAAAAGTGGAATTTTTCGTTGTGAAATTTCGGAAAGCATAAATGAATTTGCCCTTCCCAAAGACATTAAAAAATAAAAAAGCGAAATCGGAATTAAGATCGTAAGTATCAAAACTTGAACCATAATCAGAAATAATTCTTGATAAGAATGATAACGATCAGTCAGGAAAAAATACAACAAAACGGCATAAACCGAAATAAACATCGGATGAAAAATATAGGAAAATATGGAGAGTATTTTTTTCAAATTTTTAATGTTTTAATTTGAAAGTATTGTTTCAAGAGCTAAAGTAGTAAAAGAACCTTTGTCTTTTCCTATGGATAGCGCAGGTGACTTTGCCCATTTTGCATTCATATAAAGCCAAGTATTTCCATACGTTTGAGTTGTAAATCCAGACAATATTGGTTCGTATCGATATGTTGTTTTGTAACTATTTGAATTGAATTCTTTCAATTTATATTTGTATTTATTGCTTTCAATTGTCAACCATTCGAATGCGATAAACAAACCGTTTTCAGGAAAAATAATTTTGTATTTCGATAAATCTATCGTTGTCTCTTTCAACCCTTTTGGTACTGAAAAAATAATGTCTTCGTTATAAAGATATTCTCCCGGAGCGCCATTTTCATCGGCAATATATAAAACCATCTTGAACTGCGCATTTTTTATATTGCTGTTTGTAGCGAATTTTACCTTGTTGAGATAAGGAGTTTTTTCATAGTCTTTATTGTATTCAAAATACCGACCAACAATCCAAGGTGCGAGCTGAATGCCAAAACCTGTCGTTGCTTCTTCTAAATTAAAAGTCGAAATAGTATTGAAAATGGTGCTTTTTTGAGATTCGATTACAACTTCGTTAAGCTGTTGTATTGCTTCTTTTAAATAAAATATTTGGTTACTTGCAGAAAATTTTATAGCTTTTTTTTCATAACCAATGCACGAAAAGATCAGTGTTTTGTTTAAACTCTCATTTGAAATTACAAAATTTCCATTTTCTTCAGAAGTCGCCCCGATATTTTCATTTTCAACCCAAATATTGACATAAGGAAGTGGTTTTTCAGTAATGCTGTCTAAAACTTTTGCATTAATTTGTGCAAAATTTTGAAACGTAATAAATAAGAAAAAAGCCTGAAGGTAAAATTTCATAAAGTAATTTTTGAAAGATAATTCTTTGATTTTATAACTTCAGATTTTAAAATTTATTATATTTTTTTTCTCATTCTAGCTACTGGAATATCTAATTGTTCTCGATATTTTGCAATAGTTCTTCTCGCAATCGGATACCCTTTTTCTTTTAAAATATCAGCCAATTGGTCATCTGGAAGGGGTTTGTGCTTGTCTTCTTCCTCGATTACATTTTGCAAAATTTTCTTGATTTCAAGCGTAGAAACATCTTCGCCTTGGTCATTTTTCATGGCTTCAGAAAAGAATTCTTTGATCAATTTTGTTCCGTAAGGCGTTTCCACATATTTGCTGTTCGCTACACGAGAAACGGTTGAAATGTCCAAGCCAACCATATCTGCGATGTCTTTTAAAATCATCGGTTTCAATTTGGTTTCATCACCGTCCAGAAAAAATTCTTCCTGGTAATGCATGATGGCGTTCATCGTCACAAACAAAGTTTCTTGGCGCTGGCGAATTGCGTCAATGAACCATTTTGCAGAATCCAGCTTTTGTTTAATGAACTGAACGGCTTCTTTTTGCTGGTTTGATTTGTCTCGAGACGCTTTGTATGTCTGCATCATTTCTTGATAATCCTTCGAAATATGAAGTTCTGGAGCGTTTCTTCCGTTTAAAGAAAGTTCTAGTTCGCCTTCGACAATTCTAATGGTAAAATCCGGAACAACATGCTCCACCATTTTATTATTTCCGGTAAAAGCGCCCCCTGGTTTTGGGTTTAATTTCTCGATTTCGTCAATTGCTTTTTTCAATTGGTCTTGAGAAACACCATATTTTTGGAGTAATTTATCGTAATGTTTCTTCGTAAAAGCTTCGAATTGGTTTTCTAAAATATCAATCGCCAAATCCACAGCTTCCGTTGGCGTTTTGTGTTTTAATTGCAACAAAAGACATTCCTGCAAATCTCGCGCGCCAACTCCTGAAGGTTCTAATTCGTGGATAACGTGCAAGATTTTTTCCACGTTTTTTTCATCCGTATAAATGCCTTGCGTAAACGCCATATCGTCCACAATATCAGGAATGCTTCTGCGGATGTAACCCATATCATCAATGCTTCCGACCAAAAATTCAGCAATTTCACGCTCTTCATCGTTTAAGATAAAAGTGTTTAATTGATTGATTAAATCTTGGTGAAAACTCACTGGCGCGGCGAACGGCATGCTTCTGTCTTCGTCGTCATCACTGTAATTATTCGCCTGAAGTTTGTAATCTGGCGTTTCATCATTGCTTAAATATTCGTCGATATTGATATCTTCGGCGTCAATTCTGTCGTTTTCGAATTCATCATAATCGTCATATTCTTCGTTTTCGAATTCGTCTTTTTCATATTCATCTTCCTCTTTTCCTGATTCCAGCGCGGGATTTTCGACCATTTCTTCTTTTAAACGCTGTTCAAAAGCTTGCGTAGGCAATTGAATTAACTTCATCAGCTGGATTTGCTGCGGAGATAATTTCTGAGATAATTTAAGTTGTAAAAATTGCTTGAGCATTCTATGGATTTATTTGGAATTTACATTTCAAATTTAAGCATTTTCAAACAAAAATGGCACATGTTAAGATAAACTTGTGCCATTTTTGATATGATTTTTATAAAGTATTGACTATTAAAACTCGGCATTTCCAGGAGTTCTTGGAAAAGGAATTACGTCTCTAATATTTGTCATTCCGGTTACAAAAAGCACCAATCTTTCAAAACCAAGACCGAAACCGCTGTGAACCGCAGAGCCAAAACGGCGCGTGTCTAAATACCACCAAAGTTCTTCTTCATCGATTCCGATCACTTTCATTTTCTCAAGCAAAACGTCTAAACGCTCTTCTCTTTGCGAACCTCCAACGATTTCTCCAATTCCTGGGAAAAGAATATCCATCGCTCCAACCGTTTTTCCGTCTTCGTTCAAACGCATATAAAACGACTTGATATTTGCCGGATAATCATAAACAATCACTGGTGATTTAAAGTGTTTTTCAACCAAATAACGCTCGTGTTCTGACTGCAAATCAGCACCCCATTCTTCAATAATATAGTTGAATTTTTTCTTTTTATTCGGAGTTGAATTTTTCAAAATATCTATCGCTTCCGTATAAGAAACGCGTTTGAAATTGTTTTCCAACACAAAATTCAATTTCTCAAGCAAAGCTAATTCGCTTCTTTCCGCTTGCGGTTTTGATTTTTCTTCTTCTAACAAACGGCCTTCCAAAAACTTCAAATCGTCGCCACATTTATCAACCGTATATTTAATTACATACTGAATAAAATCTTCGGCCAAATCCATATTATCATGCAAATCATTGAACGCAACTTCTGGCTCAATCATCCAAAATTCTGCCAAGTGGCGTGAAGTATTTGAATTCTCCGCTCTAAAAGTAGGTCCAAATGTGTAAATCTGACCTAAAGCCATTGCAAAAGCTTCGCCTTCCAATTGACCAGAAACTGTCAGATTTGTATGTTTTCCGAAGAAATCTTTTTTATAATCGATATTTCCTTCTTCATTCTTTGGCAAATTGTCTAAAGGCAAAGAAGTTACTTGAAACATTTCACCAGCACCTTCAGCATCAGCACCCGTAATCACAGGCGTATTCACATACACAAAACCTTTTTCTTGAAAATATTGGTGAACTGCAAAAGACAACACCGAACGAACTCTCATAATTGCTCCAAAAGCATTCGTTCTCACACGCAAATGCGCATTTTCACGCAAGAATTCAAGCGAATGTTTCTTCGGTTGCATCGGAAATTTCTCAGGATCAGAATCTCCCAAAATTTCCAAGCTCGTCACCTGAATTTCATATTTTTGTCCCGCACCTTTGCTTTCCGTCAATGCACCTTTCAAAGCCACCGCCGCGCCAGTCGTGATACGCTTTAAGGTATCTGCCGGCGTATTTTCAAAATCCACAACACACTGAATATTATTGATAGTCGAACCGTCATTCAAGGCGATAAACTGATTATTTCTAAACGTTCTAACCCAGCCTTTTACATAAACTTCCTGCATCGTTTGAGCACTATTCAACAGCTCCTTAATTCTTGTGTGTTTCATTTTTATTAGTGTAAATATTCTTGAATTTATTCTTTTTTATGAGCCAAACAATCGGCTTTTTTTAAATCATTTTCCTGCTAGCTCGCCATATCTTTTGTCCTGAACCCCAGAACAAAAGGATATTGTCGGCCATCAGGGCTAGTTGAAAACTTTTCGCCTTCTTTTAACTTCCGTCCGCCAATAGCAATCTAAAGCCCGCAAAGATAGTAAAAAAATCAGTCAACAAGTTTGAGATTTTATCGTCCAAAAACTTATATGACCTTAAATTCCTTATATGGTAAAATTAGAAAAAGTAAAAACAGAAAATCTGCGTAAATCCATAAATTCCGTGTCATCAGTATTTCAAATTTTGTTAAGAATTCAGATTATGTGATTGCTTCCTTCGTCGCAATGACTCTGAATCGCGTTGCGTTTTTTACAAACAATGACTTTCATTATTTTTATCTAATTTTACAAAAAAATAAAAATGAAAACCGACGTCTTAATCTCAAACACGCTTTATGTCATCGGGATTATTGTGATCATTCTTCTGGCGATTGGAATTTTGCTCCTTATATACAAATTAAAAAAAGCCAAAGCACAAAAGCAAGAATTCGAAGAAAAATACAACTCACTCGAATTAAAAGTAAACGGACTAAAGCTTGAAACTTTAGAGTCGAAATTAAATCCACATCTTTTTAAAAATATATTAAATTCAATTCAGTCGCACGCTTACCAAACTTATCACGCGCTTGACAAATTGGCCAACGTTTTAGATTATATTCTATACGAAAGCCAGAAGAAATTCGTGTCACCAAGAGAAGAAATTGAATTTGCGATGAATTTGATTGAGATCAATAAAATAAAGGTCAGTCCGCTTTTTGAATTGAAAGTAAAAACTAAAATCAAGGAAGACGAACTCCTTTATGAACAGCCGATTTTGGCACCAATGATTTCCATCGATTTGATCGAAAATGCCTTTAAACATGCTGATTTAAAAAGTCCTGATGCATTTATTTCTATCGTTTTTGAGTTTAAAGAAAGCAGTTTTTATTTGACAGTTTCCAATAAAATTTCCGATCACAAAACCTTGAAAAAAGACCACAGCGGTTTGGGTTCAAACACTTTGGAACAACGCTTGAAAATAATTTACAACAATAATTTCAAACTCGATAAATTTGTCGAAGATGATGTTTATATTGCTCACTTAAAAATTGACCTCCTTGAATACAAAGCTCAAATGCTTGCTTCTGGACGATGAATTGCCAGGACTGACTTACTTAAAAATGATGTGTGAGCAAATTCCAGAATTGGAAGTTGTGAAGGCATTTGACAATCCTGAAAAACTGCTCGCAGAAATGAAGAATCTGGATTTTGATTTGGTGATAACCGACATCGAAATGCCAGGAATGGACGGTTTGAGCGTGGCCAATTTGCTAAAAGACAAGATGGTAATTTTTACAACGGCTTATAAAGAATATGCAGTTGATGCGTTTGATATTGAGGCAATTGACTATATTACAAAGCCTGTAAAAAAAGACCGTTTGCAAAAAGCAGTCTCCAAAGCTTTAGAAAAAATCAACAAAAGAACTACAACTAAAAAGTTTGCCCAATTAAATACGGACAAAGGAAAAGCGCTTCTTTTTTTCGACCAAATCATTCATATTCAGCCTTCAGAAAGCGACAGTCGCGACAAAGAAGTTTTAATGGAAGATGGAAATTCGATTCTCCTTAAAAATATTACGTTTGCTAAATTGCTATCTGAACTTCCAAAAGCCGATTTTTGCCGAATAAATAAGAAAGATATTCTTGCGATGACTGGCGTAAAGTTTTTCGCCCATGATGAAATCACGACTACAATATTAGACAAATCAGGTAAAAACGTAATACTATTTTTAAGCGATATTTACAGATCGGATTTCCTTTGTAAGATCAATCTTTGAGTTTTATTACAAAATTCTGCCATCTTATTACAATTGCCCAAAACTATTTTACAAAATCAATTTGTAAACGTTTTTCAATGTAGATATTTGCTGCCAACAAATAACTACCACAATGCAAAAACACAAAAATTCCATTTTCTACGTAGTTTTAATTGCTGTTTTTTCGGCAGTAATTTATTGGTTTTTAAACCAAGGAAAATTTCTGGAAGAAGGAAGAACTATTGTTGAAAAAACTTCAGATAAATCAGACTGGGCAGAATTTTTAGATTCAATGCAACACAGTTTACAACATCCACTAGCGATTTTATTAGCCCAAATTATTACAATTATTCTCGTTGCCAGATTCTTTGGATGGATTTGTAGAAAAATTGGACAGCCTTCAGTTATTGGAGAAATTATCGCTGGTATTGTTCTTGGGCCATCACTTTTAGGAATGTATTTTCCAGAATTTTCTGGAATTTTATTCGCAAAAGCTTCCCTTGGAAACTTGCAGTTCTTGAGCCAAATCGGATTGATACTTTTCATGTTCGTCATCGGAATGGAATTGGATTTAAAAGTCTTGAAAAATAAGGCGCATGAAGCAGTTGTAATCAGCCACGCCAGTATTATTTTTCCTTTCACTTTAGGAATCGGATTGGCTTATTTTTTATACCAAACTTTTGCTCCTGAAGGTGTTGAATTCATGTCTTTCGCTTTGTTTATGGGAATTGCAATGAGTATTACTGCATTTCCAGTTTTAGCAAGAATTGTTCAAGAAAGAGGAATTCAAAAAACAAGATTAGGAAATATCGTGATTACTTGCGCCGCCGCAGATGATATAACGGCTTGGTGTATTTTGGCTGCCGTTATCGCAATTGTAAAAGCAGGTTCCTTTGTGAGTTCCTTATATATTATTGCAATGGCAATCGCTTATGTTTTCTTGATGATTATGGTTGTAAAGCCGTTCTTGAAAAGAGTAGGCGATTTATACTCTTCTCGAAAAACTTTAAGTAAACCAGTTGTTGCGATTTTCTTTTTGACATTAATTATTTCTTCGTATGTGACCGAAGTTATCGGAATCCATGCTCTGTTTGGAGCTTTTATGGCGGGCGTTATTATGCCAGAAAGTGCCAAATTCAGAAGTATTTTTATCGAAAAAGTTGAAGATTTTGCTTTAATCGTTTTGCTTCCATTGTTTTTTGTATTCACGGGTTTGAGAACTGAAATCGGACTTTTAGATGATATTTATCTTTGGAAAGTTACAGGTTTAATCATTGCTGTTGCCGTTACAGGAAAATTCTTGGGAAGTGCGCTTGCTGCTAAATTTGTCGGTCAAAGCTGGAGAGATAGTTTGGTTATCGGAGCTTTGATGAACACACGTGGTTTGATGGAATTGATTGTTTTAAATATCGGTTATGAATTAGGAGTGCTTTCTCCTGCAATTTTTACGATGTTAGTTTTAATGGCTTTACTTACAACTTTCATGACCGGACCAGCATTAGACTTGATCAATATGATTTTTAAGACGCAGAATTCTATTATTCCAGAGTCAATTACAAATAAATCAAAATACAAAATCTTGCTTTCTTTTGCTGTTCCAGAAAGAGGAATCGCATTATTGAAAATTGCAAATAGTTTAGTGAAAAAACAAAACGGAAATGCGATGGTTACTACGATGCATTTGTCTTCAAGTAATGAACTTCATGGTTTTGATGCGAGCCATTATGAACAAGAAATTTTCAAGCCGATTGTCAACGAAGCTGAAAATCTAGACCAAAAAATCGTTACGCTTTTCAAAGCTTCTGTAGATATTGATTCAGATGTGACGGAAATTGCAAACCAAGGCGAATTTGATTTGCTGTTAATCGGTTTAGGCCAGTCGATTTTTGAAGGAACTTTATTAGGAAGAGTTTTAGGCTATACGACAAGAATCATAAATCCAGATCGTTTGATTGACAAATTATCAGGAAAAGAGGGCTTGTTTGAAAACTCTCCTTTTGATGAAAGAACCCGCCACATCATTGCTTACAGCAAAATGCCAGTCGGAATTTTAGTCGATAAAAATTTAGAGGAAATTGATCAGGTTTTCATGCCGTTATTTTCTGCAGAAGATAAATTTTTGATCGAATATGCCCAGAAATTAATTCATAATAATGGTTCGCAGATTACAGTTTTAGATCCGGCGGGAGAAATCAAGAGCAATTCTGAAATCAAAGAAAGCATTCGTTCAATTGAACAAATTGCCCCAAATCATATTACGATGTCAAGTGAAAAAACGATGAAAAAAGAATTCTTGGATAACCAGGATTTAATGATCATCAGCCTTGATAGTTGGAAAAAATTAGTTGACTCGCAAAGTGTTTGGTTAAATAATACGCCATCTGTGTTAATTATTAAACCATAAGATTAAAAAAAGCTTTACTTTTGTGTAGAATTAAGTACTTGTCAGATTACAATATATATTAATTCCCTAATAAACCTGTCAGATTCTGGCAGGTTTTATTTATTTAAAACTTTTGAAATGAACTGGATATTATTAATTATTGCAGGATTGTTTGAAGTCGGATTTGCTTCTTGTTTAGGCAAAGCCAAAGAAACTTCAGGAACAGAATCAACACTTTGGATGTTAGGTTTTTTTGTTTGCCTCACAATAAGTATGGTATTGCTTTACAAAGCTACTCAAGTTTTGCCAATTGGAACTGCTTATGCTGTTTGGACAGGAATCGGTGCTGTTGGAACTGTTTTAGTTGGAATTTTAATCTTCAAAGAACCAGCAACTTTTTGGAGAATTTTCTTCCTTTCTACATTGATTGGATCAATCATCGGACTCAAATTTGTATCAAGCCACTAAATTCCTAAGTTTAAAACCAAAGTAAGCTTGATAGAAATATTGTCTTCAAATTTTGGCAATTGGTTTGGACCATATCTGTAAAATCCCGAAAGCCCGAGCACTTTATAAATTTGATTTACTTCAATTCCAGATTCAAAAAAGCCATCACGAAGCGTTTTGTATTCTATACCGACATGTTGTTCTGGTTTATCTAAATCTCCCCAAGCCATTCTTGAAACCAGTACAATTGCAGGCTTGACTCCTTTGATAATTTCCATTCTTTTGAAACCATGTTTGAACTGAAACATCACATACTTACTTGAGAAAAATTCATTGAAATACATAGTTTCAAAACTGTTTTTTCCAGCAATGGTAATACGTTCAATCAATTTTTCTTTTGTCAAGCTATTTGGAGAAGTATTGTACAAATGAGTCAATGGAAGGTCGCCTAAAGCATACCCAGCCTCCATTAATAGTCCTGTTTTTTGACCGTTTAGGTATTTCTTTTCATATTCAGCACGAACGTCTACTTTTGAAAAAGTAAAATCATTTTCAAACATTTTTGGAAGCGATTGCGTAAACTGAAAAGTGAATCTCGGAAAACGTTTGTCAGTTTCCAATCTTCCTGTCGGCGTCTGCATATAATCGCTGAAAGGATTCCATTGCAAAGCTACCATTGCAGTCGTCATGTCATAGCTGGTGTATGATTTTCCATCAACATTATAAACATAATCGAATTTTGGTTCTATGCGACTGTGGCTTAATTGCCAAATGCTTTCCGTTTTCGGTATAATTTTAGTTTCAATATAACCGCGCCAGGTTTTGTGATTGTAAAATGTACTTAAGTTGATCGGACGGGGGTCATAAATCTTAAAAACGCGTTTGTCAATGGCAAAAGAAGTGCTCGCAATTTCTCGAACGTCGTCTGTATAACTTCCTCCAATCCAAGTGTTTGAAAATCTCCCTATTCTTGCTGCGCCACCAATGCTGTATTTCCAATTTCCATCTTTCGTCCCGTAAGCGGTATAGCCGTCAAGTCGATATTTTCTTGAAAATTTTTCATTTGTAATTCCTCCAAGTCCCAAACGGAAACCTTCATAATTATTGAAACTCAAAAGATAACGAAGGTCAAGATCTACAGGGCCAATCGGAATATAACCGTTTAGAATTTTTCTGCCAAGGCGTAATTTTCTTTCTATTTTTTCTTTTTCAGCAATGCTGTCTAATGCAACATAAGTTCTTTCGCTTCGTGCGTCAAGGCTGTCTTTTCTATAAGTATTCCAAAAAGTCTCGTCCTTTTCTGCTGCATTATCTTTTACTTCCAAAGCAATTGACGGATGCTTTATTTTTATCGGAACATTATATTCTTTGTCAAAATTATGAGATTTCGATAGGAGGTAAGTGAAATCTGAAGCTACTTTTTTTCTCTCATTATTATCTAAATCACCTTCAAATTTAATCGTTCCGCCTAAGATTCTGATATCGTCGTCATTTTTGCCTTTGACAATTTTGAATTCTTTTTGTGTTGGAAACCAAATATTTTCATTCGGCAAAAACTCAAATTCATGAGTAGCTGAAATATCTAAAACACTTCGGATTCTCATGATTGCTTTTGCAATTCCAAAAGTTTCTTGATCGATATAAAGCACGCCTTCCAATCCCGAAGCTTTTCTTTTTTTCTTCGGCTTGAAATAAACCATATATGTATTTCGGCCTTCGATATTTACAGAATCTAAAAGTTGAAAACGGTAATCTGAGAAGGCATCTGGTGCAATCGGACTGTTATATTGGGTTTCAAAAAGCTCATAACTGTTCTCATAAATAGAAAAAGACTGCAAGTTAAAAGCAAGAATTTCATAAATCGGATTTTTTAATCCAGCCATTCTGGTTCCTAAAATTGTTTCCTTCAGCTTCTTTTCATTGAACTGAAATTGCGAAACTTTTTCAGTCTGAAACAAATGCTGTCTGCTGATAATTTTCTTGAATTCATAATCGGAAGAATCAATTTCCTTGAATTCTTTGCCCGAATATCGATCGACAAAAACCGAGTCAATTCGTCCATCAATAGAATCAGGATTAGCTGTGACAATCAGTTTATTATAGCTTTTAAATTGAAAACTCTTCAATTTTTGCTGTGGATCGTTCGTTTTTTTGCTTGCTATTGCTTTCCGAATAATTTCATTTGCTGGATTATCTTCTGACGAAACTGTGATTTCTTGAAGACTTTCAGCTTTTGAGGAAAGCAGAATCTCCAATTTTCTTCTACTTCCTTTTAAAGCAATATTTTTTGAGGAATAGCCTACATATGAAATTGTAATGGAAGTAATTTCTGAGGATGATAAAAGCACAAATTTTCCGTCAACATCGGTAATCGTTGAAGAATTATCACTTGAGATTGAGGCGAACGGAAGTGGCGTTTTAGTGTTCTCATCCTTCACAATTCCAGATACTTGAAATTGAGCTTGTAGCGAAACCGTAAAAAAGAATAGCAGCAAAGAGAAGAATCTCATCAAAGGGAAATTTACTATAAAAACGATTGAATTCAAAAATTGTTACACCTTGCAAAAGTAAGCTTCTTTATATAAAAAAAATCCACTGTTTAAGTGGATTTTATGAATTTATGGCAACTATTTTTTTACAAGGCTGCTAAAATGCCTTATTTTCTTTCGATTTCAAACTGCTTTATTTCACCTGAAACATTATCTCTCAAAATTATTGTGGCTTTGTCTTTTTGCAAACCTTGCAGATTACTCTTGACTAAATCGCACAGACTCATTTTCTCAAAATTCATATCGTCGAATTGTAAAATTAGGTCACCTGGTTTCATGTTTTTCTCTAAAGAAGTATCCCAGACGATTCCGATTGCTAATTTATCATCATTGAGTATTGCATTAAAGGGCCATTGTTTTTCTGCAATATCGAATGTTTTGGCCTGTTCAAAGGGTTCAAAATAAAACTTTTTGTTTTTATAATCCACCGTTACAACGCCATATTTTAGTAAGCTGGCACCAATCCTAGAGTTTTTATCATAAGTTGTTTTTGTAATAACATTTTTGAAAACAACATTGTTGATGGTTAATTGAGGTAATAAAAATTTATGGTTTTCGCTAACTTGTGCATTTCCATGAAGCCCCATAGAATAAGCTCCTGATGATTTTGAAATTTCGTTAAATAAATTAATTTTTTCAAAATGTTTCTTATAATTATGAATTGACAAATCATAGAATTCATCCATTCCGGTGTCAAAAAGAAGCTGTTCTCGGGCCTCAGTTTTCCCATTTTGCTGTTCAATCCAGATATAAGGGTTGCTTTGACCATCTAAAAATAATTTTGAGGCATTTTTACTTTTCAAATTTAAGCGTTTAGGCATGTCGGTAATAATGATGGTCTTGTTTTTTGAAGAAAATTGAACTGTCGAGTTTTTCAGAACGTTGCTGCCAATTATACCATCAATTCCAAAACAATCTATAAGAGATTTCTCAGAAATTAAGGTTGGAATGTTATTAAAATTTACTTCTCCAATTTTAATATTGGGCAATAAAACTATTCCCATTGTATCTTTTAGGCTGCTTTGGTCGATAATTTCCATATCTCTGACCTTAGAAAGATTAAGTTCTTTCGATAATTTTTCTGAAATAACCATTGGTGCGCCAGTATCCAGTAAAAATTTGTATGTTTTTCCATTAATAACGCCGTCGATAATAATTTTCTCTTTTATTTCTGTGTAAGAAAGTGTAGTAAAGTACTCTTTTTCTGTAGTTTCACCTTGGCTTAAGCTGAAAGGTTTTTGGGCAAAAGCAATCGTGCTGAAAAAGGCAATAAAAAGAAGTTGTAATAATGATTTCATAGGATTAGTTTTAAATCGTAAGGCAAATGTAATATACGATAAAAAAGAAAGGTCTTAAAAACTATAAATTCAAGAAAATGAGACTTATTTAAAAGTTGATTTTCTATATTCTACTGGCGTCGTTCCGGTATTGATCTTAAAGGCCCTATAAAAACTTGCTTTTGAATTAAAACCAGCTTCTAGCCCAATCGCAGCAATTGTATATTTCGAAAATGCTTTGTTGCTAAGCATTTTTTTGGCGGCTTCAATTCTGAAACTATTTAGGTAAGAATTAAATTTTATGCTTTTTTGATTGATAATTTGGGAAAGATAATTGCTGCTGATGTTTAATTCTTTGGCAACATCTTCAATGCTTAGATAAGGATTTGTATATGATTTTTGTATGTAATCTTCGAATTGACCAAAGATCATATCGCCACCATCTAGTTGTTTTTTCCGTTTTATTTCGGTCTTATTGGCTTCAAATAAAATTTCATTTCTAATGTTTTTCCGTTCCATTAATAAAGCATAGTTTGAAGAAGCGGTGTAAGAAATCCAGTAAATCAAAAACGAAATGCAAATCCATAAAATATAATAGAGATTAGTACTGAAATTATTTCCGATAGAAACAATTATTCCGAGCCAAAAAAGACAGATTACATATCCTAGAAACAAAATATCTTTTAGCCATTTTGTTTTTGCTTTTACCTTTTCAAAAGCATAAATTGAATTCTCCTTTTCATATATTTTTATTTTTCGTAAGATTAAGAAAATCAATAAAAATGAATAAAACAGTGTAAAGAATTCTTCGAAATCAATAAAATCAATTTTTAAGTTTTTAGGAATAAGATTTCCATTAAAAACGAGAAGATTAATTCCGTCTAGAATATAAAAAAGTGAATAAAATAGAAACGGAAAGATTAAAAGAAACTTAGTTTTTTGTTCGTTTTTATATTCAAAATAATGATTTACAAAGAAGAAAAAACTCGGAATAATGAGTAATTCAAAAGGAAGATAAACAGCGTCTAAAACAGGATATATTTTGTCGAGCCCAAGAGTAAAAGGCAAATACATGCAATTATTCAGTGTAAGACTGAAAACCGTCATGGCTAAATAAAAATTTCCTTTGGAATATCTTTTTGGTGCTAAAAGAAAAAAGCCGAAAATCAATCCTTGGATGATTCCGGCTAGAATAATAATATTAAATATATTGAAATTAAGCGTTGGCACTTAAACTTTCATAATTTCAGCTTCCTTATTTGCTAAAAGTTCGTCGATTTTTTTAATATAAGCATTAGTCAAATTCTGAACTTCGTCTTCTGCGCTTTTGCAGATGTCTTCTGAAGTTCCTTCTTTTTCTAATTTTTTGATATCGGTATTGGAATCTTTACGAACATTTCTAACTCCGATTTTTGCATCTTCGGCTTCAGATTTTGCCTGTTTTGCCAAATCACGACGGCGTTCTTCTGTCAAAGGCGGAACACTGATGATAATCATATCACCATTGTTCATTGGGTTAAACCCGATGTTCGCAAGTTGAATCGCTTTTTCAATTGGCTGAATCATATTTTTTTCAAAAGGCTGAATCGTAATCGTTCTTGCATCTGGAACACTTAATTTTGAAACTTGCGACAAAGCTGTTTGTGATCCATAATAATCCACAAAAACGCTCCCCAACATCGCAGGACTAGCTTTTCCAGCACGGATATTTAAAAATTCTTTTTCAAGGTGCGCAATTGAACCTTCCATAGATTCTTTTGTGCTGTCTAATATAAAATCAATTTCTTCAGTCATCTTTTTTAGATTTTTCGATTGTTGGATTTTTCGAAATATCTAAAAATCGAATAATCCAACCATCGTACAATTATACATTAACTACTGTTCCAATATTTTGTCCTTCGCAGATTTTTAGAAGGTTTCCTCTTTTGTTCATATCAAAAACAACGATTGGCAATTCGTTTTCTTGGCTTAAAGTGAAAGCCGTCGTGTCCATTACGTTCAATCCTTTTTTCAAAACGTCTTCAAAAGAAATCGTGTCAAATTTCACAGCATCAGCATTTTTCTCTGGATCAGAAGTGTAAACTCCGTCAACGCGAGTTCCTTTTAAAATCACGTCAGCATGAACTTCAACACCTCTCAAAACCGCTGCAGTATCTGTTGTAAAATAAGGATTTCCGGTTCCAGCTCCAAAAATAACAATTCTTCCTTTTTCAAGATGACGAACAGCTCTTCTTTTGATATAAGGTTCTGCAATCGCTTCAATTTTCAAGGCTGTTTGCAAACGCGTCAGCATACCTTTGTCTTCAAGAGCTCCTTGAAGCGCCATTCCGTTGATAACCGTTGCCAACATTCCCATATAATCGCCTTGAACGCGATCCATTCCGTTGCTTGCTCCGGCAACACCACGAAAAATATTTCCTCCTCCAATCACGATGGCAATTTCAACACCTTTATCGTGGATTTCTTTAATTTCTTCTGCATATTCAGCCAACCTTGCTGGATCGATACCATATTGTCTGTCGCCCATCAAGGCTTCTCCGCTTAATTTCAGAAGGATTCTTTTATATTTCATAGCTGTGTTTTAGTTTTTCTTTCGGCAGATTCGTTTTTGAAAATCCCAAAAGTTGTGCAAATATAGTCATAATCTGTTTTTTTGGAATAAGTTGCTTAAAAAAAAGTATTTCCGTTTTTTAGAATTAATTTTGTAGTGCTAAATCAAAGTTATGAAAGATATAATTAAGAATAGTTTGGACAAAAGTCTGACTTATTTTGAATATAGAAAAGTGGTTTCGGATTTGCTTTCGGAAGGAAAATCAACAGGGAATATCCAGTCGGAAGCTTTATTGCATTACAGTAATTTGAACGAAACTAGAATGAATCGTTTGGAGAAAACAATAGTCATTACTCCAGAAAATGTGGAACGACTGAAACTATTAAAGAAGAAATATCTTTGGCTGGTCATTTCAGAAGGTTGGTGTGGTGACGCGGCGCAATTGCTTCCGATTATGCATAAAATGGAAGTTCTTTCAGATAATATCGATTTTAAAATTGTGCTTCGTGATGAAAACGAACAACTGATGAATGAGTTTTTAACCAATGGTGGAAAGTCAATTCCGAAATTAATTATTCTTGATTCTGAGACTTTGGAAGTTTTAGGAGATTGGGGACCAAGACCAAATGATGCCAGAGATTTAATTAAAAACTATAAAGAAAAACATGGTGTTTTAGATGAAGCCATCAAAACTGAATTGCAAATGTGGTATCTGCACGATAAAGGTTTAAGTGCTCAAAACGAACTTTTGGAGTTAATCCGTTTGATTGAAATTCAGGAATGATTATGAAAGAAGCTTATCAAATTTCTAAACGTTTCAGGGAAGTTATTCTTGACGGGACTTGGATTGCCAATACAAATTTCAAGCACCAATTATCTGGTTTGAATTGGGAAATTGCAACAAGTAAACCAGAATCATTAAATACAATTGCAGATTTAGCACAGCATATTCATTACTATATAAACGGAATAAATGCTGTTTTTAGAGGCGGAAATCTTGATATAAAAGATAAATTTAGTTTTGATTTTCCGCCAATAAAGTCACAAGACGAATGGGATGTTTTTCTATTAAAATTTTGGAATGATGCGGAAGAATTTACTTCCTTAATTGAAAATATGCCTGAACAAAAGATGAAGGAGAGTTTTGTTGACGAAAAATATGGAACATTTGAACGAAATATTGAAGCAATGATTGAACACAGCTATTATCATTTAGGACAAATAGTTTTAATCAAAAAAATATTATTTCAAAGTTCCCAAAATAAAAATTTTATCAGAAGTTGACATCCCTCCAGGATTGCAGCCTGGTTTTCCTTCAGGAATTTCGCTTCCAATTTGTTTGTAGTATTCTATCCAAGCTGGGAAAAAGTCATTCGTTCCCGGTTCTTTGTATGTCATCGGAAATAATTTAAAGAACGGTTTTTGGTTATTTGCCTTTTTAAAAGCATCATAAATCAATTCTGAACAATAATATTTTCCGTTGTCATAAACGTAATCATCATCGTATGGAACTCCAATTTGTTCCAAAGAAAAAGAAATCGCTTCTGGAATTAATTTTTCATATTGCTTTTTGACTCTTCCGATGTACATTGGTTTTTTTGTGTTTTTAGAAAATTTTTCCAACGTATTCAATCGCACTGCAGAACCCGCCGCTTCGATTATATAAATCGTATCATTTTTTTTGTAAACCAATCCCATATGGCTGAAATCGTTTCCTTTATAACCTTCGGTAACGGCTTCAATCGCATCACATAACGGGCCGCAATCCATATCTTGGAAAATAAAATCGCCCGTTTTTAAATCAGATGGATTTATTTGAGCGTTGGAGATAAATGAAAATAATAAGAAAAAAGGCAAAAGTCTTAGTGACGAAATCATAGTTTTATTTTTTTTAAATCTTTGTAGATTTTCGGAGAATGACTGCTGTGAAAAGCACGTAAGACTTCAACTCGTGTAGATTTAATTCTGTAGATTATTAAATAAGAACCTAAAATAATGTTTCTATATTTTTTGGATTTGGTTTCCAAGTAACGACATTCTGGATGAAGATAATAGCTGGATTTTAGTTCATCTAAAAGGGAATAAATTTCTGCGACAAAGTTATCAGCTAATTTAACTCCAAAAGTACCAGTGCCATATTCGTGAATGGATGGCAAATCAATAAAATCAAAATTTTTTGAAGTAACTACTTCTCGAGTTTCTTCCTCCACGCTTCAAAATTTTTCTTAGATTCCTCAAGCGTATAAAATTCCCCTTTTTCGGCTTCCTTAATCAAAGAAGCAAATTTTTTCTGAGACATCGGTTTTCCCGGAATGGCAAAATTTTCTGGATTTTCTTTCTTCGTTTTCATAATCGTTAGTCTTATTGTAAAGATAAGAAAAATTCAGTTACTCTGTTTTTTCAGAAATAGAATCCACAAAAGCTTCTAAATCATAACCATCTTCCACTTTATAATCTCCAATTTTTGTACGTCGTAAAGCTGAAAGATGTGCGCCAGAATTTAATGCTTTTCCAAAATCAAAAGCCAATGAACGAATATAAGTCCCTTTGCTGCAAACCACTCTGAAGTCGATTTCTGGCAAAGCAATTCTGGTAATTTCAAATTCATGAATAACCGTTTTTCTAGTCGGAATTTCAATTTCTTCGCCCGCTCTTGCATGTTCATACAAACGGATTCCGTCTTTTTTTAAAGCTGAAAATATCGGCGGACGCTGGTCAATTTCTCCCAAAAACTGTTTTACGGTATCGTGAATTAATTCGTCAGTAATATGTTCTGTCGGGAAAGTTTCGTTGATTTCAGTTTCCAAATCATACGAAGGCGTTGTGCCTCCAACGGTGATTGTTCCTGTGTATTCTTTGGCTTGGCCTTGTAATTCTGTGATTCTTTTGGTGAATTTTCCGGTGCAAACCAAAAGCAATCCAGAAGCTAATGGATCTAAAGTTCCGGCATGGCCGATTTTGAATTTCTTTGGAAGTCCGGCTTTATTAATTAAGGTATATTTTAATTTATTAACCGCTTGAAACGATGTCCAATTTAAAGGCTTGTCGATCAATAAAATTTGGCCTTCTTGAAAATCTTGTGCTGTTAATTTCATTATTTGTAAATTGTTGAAAATTCGTTAAATTCAGCTAAGCCTTCGGTGTTATAAGCTTTCTTGATTCTTTTTACAGTTTCTCTTGATTCAGATTCTTTGTTGATTTTTATAAGAACTTTATTAAAATCAATTAAACACTCAAAAGTTATCTGAGAATCCTCATCGTTTAAAATTGTAGAAGAAAGAATTATTGCCGTTGCACCTTGACGATAATTTGGATCGTCATAATAAACAATGGAATTATAGAAGTTTATTTTATTTCCGAATAATAATTCAAAATCTTCTGATAAAGCATTTGATATTTGCAATTCACTTTCTTTCAATTTAGATAAAATTTCAGCATCATTATTAGTATCTACATAAAGTAAATTGCTAATTTTTTGTATGAGCTGATAAGATTTTAAATTACTCAATTTTATTTCTTAACGTAAATAAAATAAATTAAAAATAACGTTCCAGCGATGATTCTGTAATAACCCCAAGGTTTAAAACCGTATTTTTTTATAACGCCAATAAATAATTTTATAGCAAGAATTGAAATCACAAAAGCAACCACATTTCCAATCAAAAACAATTTCATATTTTCGCCAGATTGCATTAATAATTCATATCCTTTTAAATTTGAAACGTGATAAGTTTTTAAAAAAACTGAATAACAAGTTACCGCCAACATTGTTGGAACTGCTAAAAAGAAAGAGAATTCAGCAGCAGTTTGTCTTGTCAAGCCTTGTTGCATCCCGCCAATAATAGAAGCTGCAGAACGGCTTGTTCCTGGCATCATCGCCAAACATTGCCAAAAACCAATTGTCACGGCTTTTTTAATTGAAATTTCTTCTTCGGATGAAATTGTTGGGTTTTTGAAATAATTGTCAATAAATAGCAAAACAAAACCTCCAACAATCAACACAATCGCAATGGGGATTGGATCTCCTAAAACTGCGTCAATAGCATCATCAAAAATATAGCCTAAAATCAGCGCTGGCACAACCGCACAAGCTAATTTTATATAAAAACTAAATTTAGAAAAGTCAAAGAATTTCTTCCAATACAAAGCAACGACCGCCAAAATGGCTCCGAATTGTATGGAAACTTGAAATAATTTGGTAAAATCATCTTCCTGAATTCCGAAAAAAGAACTCGTGAAAATCATATGTCCCGTAGAAGAAACCGGCAGATATTCTGTTAAACCTTCAACAATGGCGATTAAAATAGCTTGAATTAAATCCATATTTTTATTTTGATAGTTCGATTATTTGATAGTTCGATTATTCGAAAAATCTAAAAATCGAACATTCGAATTATCTAATTTTTCTTCGGGTTTTTTAGAATTGCATAAATCGTGATTCCAAAACCAATCAAAACTGTCGTCGGAGCTAAACGAATTCTTCTGAAATCAAAAATTTTGTCGCTGAAAACTGCTGGATCATCTGTTCCACCGCCTGACATCAAAATAAATCCAAGCGCAATAACGCCAATTCCAATCAATAGAAATTTGTAATTTACCTTCTCAAAAAGGAATTCGTGTTTGTTTGTATTCGTTTCTTTAGTACTCATATTTTTAAGTCAAAAGTTAATAGTTTGTATGCTGAAATCAAAAATCTCAAATTAATAAAGGTCGTCTGTTCTTAAATTCAAGAAACGTTGCGTTGCAAAAAACGTACTGAACCAAGTAATCAAAATTCCAACTAGCAAAACGCCAACTAAAACCAATCCAATCATTAATTGATCTTCCATAATTCCTAAATTCGGGAAGTTTGTGTCTACATAATATAAAACGCCCATCAAAGCAATAATTGCCAAAACTGAACCAATTACGCCCAATTTAATACTTCTCCAGATAAATGGTTTTCTGATAAATGATTTTGTCGCGCCAACCATCTGCATTGTTTTGATAATAAAACGGTTTGAATAAATTGAAAGACGCATTGAGCTGTTGATCAATAAAACTGCTACTAGAGCTAAAAATCCGCTGGCAATTAAAATCCAGAAACTGATTTTTTGAATGTTGTCATTGACCAAATTCACTAAAACTTTATCATAAACAATATCAGAAACCATTGGGTTTTGCCAAATTTTTGTTTCAAATTTCTTGATGCTGTCAGTTACTATATATTCTGCTTTCAAGTGAATATCAAAAGAATTTTCCAAAGGATTTTCTCCCAAAAATGCCATGAAATCCTCACCGATAATATCTGTATGTTGTTTTGCAGCTTGTTCTTTGGTTACAAAATTATATGATTTTATAAATTTTGAAGTTTTCATTTCTGTGTCAAAAGCACTGATAATACTATCATTCGCTTCATTTTTGAAATAAACTGACATCGCAATTTCTTCCTTGAAATCATCCGATAATTTCTTGGAGTTGATTACAAATAACCCCAAAATTCCCAGTAAAAAAAGTACCAAGAAAACACTCAATACCACAGAGAAGTAAGAAGAAATAAGTCGTCGCTTTTGAAATTTTTCGAAAGAAGATGCCATAGATTTTAATTTATGCCGTAAAAATAATAAAGAATTTCTTTAAACACAGTTTATAACGCTCAAAGTTTTGACTTTCGTACAATAAACGTAAATTTGCGACTTCGAATTGATTTTTTTTGTATGGAACGTTTTGAAGATGATAGAAATCCTTCCAAAAGACACGTGCCTGAAAATAAAATTAAGTACGTGTATAAAATTATTTTCTTATATTTGTTTTTCAAATTAAATTATAATGAACACAAAGCTAACATTAACGATAGAGCAAGAACTTATACAAAAGGCTAAGGATTATGCTAAGCAAAAAAATCGCAGCTTATCTGATATAATTGAAAACTACTTAAAAATTCTTACGAAAGAAGAGAAGAAAGAAAGTTCAAAATTGTCGCCGATAGTAAAGTCTTTAAAAGGATCATTTAAAATGCCTGCTGATTTCGATTACAAAGAAGAATTGAAAAATGGGCTTGAGCAAAAATATTTATGACAGATACTGTTTTAATAGATACAGACGTAATTCTTGATTTCTTTTTTGATCGCGAACCATTTGCCGAATATGCAACAGAAATTTTTTTGCTTTGTGAAAATGGAGATATTAAAGGTTTTACTACACCTGTGATAATATCAAATGTTTACTACCTTTTAAGGAAGATTTCGAAGCATGAAATTATAATTGAAAAGCTAAAACAATTGTTGTCAATTTTAGATATTATTCAAGTGGATAAAAATGTAATTATTGACTCTTTAAATTCAGGCTTTAAAGATTTTGAAGACGCTTTGCAAAATTTTGCAGCAGTGAATAATGGAACAGTGAATATTATCTTAACGAGAAATACAAAAGACTTTCAAAGAAGTGAATTAGCTATTTTTAGTCCAGAAATTTATTTGAAAGAAAGAAACAGTCGCTGATTTTTACATCTAGAAAAATATTCCAAAACTAATTTCAACAAAAACATAAACCGCAAAATCATCGTTCCAATCAGAAACTTTGAACCTTTGCAACTTAGAACCTTACCAACTCAAGATGAAATACAATCCTAACGAGATAGAAAAAAACTGGCAGAAATATTGGGCCGAGAACCAAACCTTTGCCGCAGAAAATAATTCAGACAAGCCAAAATATTATGTTTTGGATATGTTTCCTTATCCATCCGGAGCCGGCTTGCACGTTGGGCATCCGCTGGGTTACATCGCATCTGATATTTATGCGCGATTCAAACGCCACCAAGGTTTCAACGTTTTGCATCCGCAAGGCTACGACAGTTTCGGACTTCCGGCAGAGCAATATGCGATTCAAACCGGCCAGCATCCTGATAAAACTACGAAGGAAAACATCGCCCGATACAGAGAACAACTAGATAAAATTGGTTTTTCTTTCGACTGGAGTCGTGAAGTTCGAACTTCAAACGCTGATTATTACAAATGGACGCAGTGGATTTTTATCCAATTGTTCAATTCTTGGTACGATAAAGAGGCTAACGAAGCCCGCGACATCAAGACTTTGGTAATGGATTTCGAAGAAAACGGAAATTCAAAAGTAAACGCTGTTTCTGACGATAATATCCCAACATTTTCTGCCGAAGATTGGAAATCCTATTCAAAAGAAGAACAAGAAAGAATTTTACTAAAATACCGCTTGACATTCCTTGCCGAAACCGAAGTTAACTGGTGTCAGGCATTGGGAACTGTTTTGGCGAACGACGAAATCATAAACGGTGTTTCAGAACGTGGAGGACATCCGGTAATCCGCAAGAAAATGACGCAATGGAGCATGCGAATTTCCGCTTATGCAGAACGTCTTTTGACTGGTTTGGATACCATCGATTGGACAGAATCTCTAAAGGAAAGCCAAAGAAACTGGATTGGAAAATCTGTCGGAGCTTCGGTAACTTTTAAAGTAAAAGATTCTGAATTTGAACGAAATGCTGTTGATTATATTTTAAGCGGCGACGAAACCAACGAACATGTCATTGAAGTATTTACAACAAGACCTGATACGATTTTCGGCGTAACATTTATGACGTTGGCGCCGGAACACGAATTGGTTTCAAAAATCACAACTCCAGAGCAAAAACAAGCTGTCGATGCTTACGTAGAAGCAACCGCAAAACGCAGTGAACGCGAAAGGATGGCCGATGTAAAAACGATTTCGGGCGTTTTCACAGGCGCTTATGCCGAACATCCTTTTACGAAAGAAGCAATTCCGGTTTGGATTGGCGATTATGTTCTGGCTGGTTACGGAACCGGAGCCGTTATGGCTGTTCCGTGTGGTGACGAACGCGATTATGCTTTTGCAAAACACTTTAATATTGATATTAAAAATATTTTTGCAAACGTAGATATTTCAGAAGAAGCTTACGGTTCAAAAGACAATGTGGTGATTGATAATTCTGATTTCTTAAACGGATTGAATTACAAGGAAGCTACCAAAAAAGCCATCGAAGCTTTGGAAGAATTAAATCAAGGAAAAGGAAAAACAAATTACCGTTTGCGTGATGCCGTTTTCTCCCGCCAAAGATATTGGGGCGAGCCGTTTCCGGTGTATTATGTAAACGGATTGCCACAGATGGTGGATGTAAAAGACCTACCGATTCGCTTGCCAGAAGTAGAGAAATACCTTCCCACGGAAACAGGAGAACCACCTTTAGGAAATGCCAAAGAATGGCATTGGCTTATTGACGAAAACGGAAATGGTAAAATTGTTTCTAAAGACGTTTTCGACAGTTCCCCCTTTGGGGGCGGAGGGGGCTTGGAGCTCAACACAATGCCAGGTTGGGCAGGAAGTTCTTGGTATTGGTTGCGTTACATGGACGCCCATAACAACGACGAATTTGTTTCAGATGAAGCGCAAAATTATTGGCAGAATGTCGATTTATATATAGGAGGAAGCGAGCACGCCACAGGCCACTTGTTGTATTCTCGTTTTTGGAACAAATTTTTGAAAGATAGAGGTTTTGTCAACCAAGAAGAACCGTTTAAGAAATTGATTAATCAGGGGATGATTTTGGGAATGAGTGCTAAAGTTTGGAGGATAAATCCAAGTTCTTTTGTTTATAGAGGACACCATACTTCTCTTCCAGAAAATATAAGAGAACATTTTATCCTTGTTAGTAATGACATTATTAAACAAGGAGAGGTTTTTGAAAATGCAATCATTCCTAGCGTAACTAATTCTCGAATTAAGGAAATTCTGCAGAATTATGTTAGAGAAAATCTTTCTACTGATGATATTGAAGTTTATAAAGAACTTTTTAAATTAGATGAAATCAGTATTGAGGAGGTAGAAATTTCAGATTATTTACCGTTTTCGAAAAGTAATGTCGATATTGAGTTGATTGATCCCAAAACAGACGTTCTTAATTTAGAAGATTTTGAATCAGATTCTCGTTATACTCATTTTAGATTTACACAAATGATTTTTGACAAATACTTTATTGTAAATAGAGAAGTAGAAAAGATGTCAAAATCAAAATACAACGTAGTAACTCCAGACGATATTTGCGAAGAATACGGAGCCGACACTTTAAGATTATACGAAATGTTCCTAGGTCCGTTA
>Ga0247730_1000046_pt1 | contig 134674 bp, 110 predicted proteins | sample UWRJL073202C2_FD_180959 | JGI IMG/M metagenome (GOLD analysis project Ga0247730, IMG submission 180959) | Plant litter microbial communities from Arlington Agricultural Research Station in Wisconsin, United States - UWRJ-L073-202C-2 | ecosystem: Environmental > Terrestrial > Plant litter >... | reverse complement strand
GCTATTTTTTACAACTTGCAATTCTTATAACCCATTTCATGAGAACTGACCTAACTAATGAGCTGGCCACCAAGCCCCACTACCCTATCTTAGACGGCCTTCGCGGTATCGCAGCCATAATTGTTGTCACATTTCACTTAGCAGAACCATTCTCTACAGGCAATCTGGATAAAATGGTCAATCACGGCTACCTTGCTGTCGACTTTTTCTTTTTATTATCAGGTTTCGTAATCGGTTATGCTTATGACGATCGCTGGCATAAAACTACAGTTAGTAATTTTTTCAAACGCCGTATCGAACGGCTACAGCCAATGGTAGTTCTGGGGATGACACTTGGTGCGATAGGCTTCTATTATACAGATTCTACATTATGGCCCCTCATTCATACGATTCCTGTCTGGAAGATGCTACTGGTCATGCTAATCGGTTATACGATCTTGCCCGTACCGTTATCGCTGGATATACGAGGCTGGGAAGAGATGCACCCCTTAAATAGCGTGGGATGGTCATTGTTCTTTGAATATATTGCCAACATCCTTTATGCCGTCTGGATCAGGAAATTTTCCACAACTGCATTAACTATATTAGTAGCTGTCGCAGCTATCGCACTCGCTCACCTGGCCATTACTAATGGCGACGTTAGTGGGGGCTGGACACTAAATGTAGAGCAGGTACGCATCGGTTTTACCCGTACCATGTACCCTTTCTTTGCTGGTCTTTTACTTTCACGGGTAGCGAAGCCCACAAAAATTAAAAATGCCTTTTTATGGTGCAGCCTTTTAGTAGCTATTGTACTCTATATGCCGCGCATTGGTGGTGCGGATCACCTTTGGATGAACGGGGTTTATGATTCTATTTGCATCATCATTGTTTTCCCGGTTATCATATATCTGGGTGCCAGTGGGATAATGAAATCTGAAAGAGAGAACAGGATATGCAAATTCTTAGGTAAAATATCATACCCCCTTTACATGGTGCATTACCCGCTGGTCTATTTTTATGTTGCCTGGATCAGCAATCATAAAGGGATAACAATCGTACAAGCGTTACCTTATGCGTTACTCATTTTAATCGGTGGGATTATTTTGGCCTATGCCTCATTAAAATGGTATGATGAACCGGTCCGTAAATGGTTGCGAAAAAAGCTTGCCTAATATTTATTATAGTGCCTGATACTTAATCAGTGTTCAAATTATTGAAATATTTACCGAATTAAATATTCACTACTTCGTTCTCTTTTGGATAAAGATAAAATTCATCACCTGAAGAAGTAGTTATCTTTAAATTACTGCCGTCAGCTATACATGTCGAAAGATAGTTTTTTAAGTCAACCATATCATGGAATGCGGACCCATCTTTTCCATTAACACTATGTAATACCTGGCCAACCTTTAATTTTCCATCATCCAGATTGGGATTTTTTGTTAAACCGGTTATATAAATCTCATTCTTTTCATTAATCCCCAACGAGATTCCATAGGATAAGGTAACATGGTTATCTAGCTTAACCTTTCCCTTGCGATCAAAGAAAATGAAGACGGATTGTGAAGAATTTCTAACAAAGTTAAATTGTCTGAAAAATTGGTTGCCTATTACTGACTGTTGCTTATTTGAACTGACACTGATCTTCGATTCCACTGCTATATTTCTACCACTTAAACCAAAAGTGCATGCAATTGGTTCAATTATTTTATATGTTTTTTGTACTGCTCCGATCCCACTAATCCCAACGCCCTGCATCCCTTCTGAAAGTTCAGCTTTCATAGTCTTAAGTTTGGCAAGATGCTCATTACTTAAATAGATAGTATTTCCAGCAGCACCAAAATCGATCAGCAAAGCGGTATTGATACGTTTGCCGTTGGGCAGATCCATGTTGACCCTCATCGTATTGTAGCTCAGATAATTTGCATACCGTACTTCCTTTCCCTCACCTTTTTCGAAAGGTTCAGAAGAAATAACCACTAAATTCTTATCAAAATCAAAGTACCAATTAACCTTGTCGATAATATCCAAGCCAATTATACCGGCATAATCTTTCAGCACCCCTGCTGCTATAGTTTTAGTATCCAGAGGCATAAAAGTTATATCATTAAATACTGTAGCTCCAAGGGAGACTGATTTAGCGGTATATAAGGAAGATTTTTGCTTCGCTTCTACAGCATCGGTAAAATCAACTTCAGCACCAGCTATTTTCTCGAAATTGGTATTATTTATTTGATCAATACCGGAGTAGGCAGATCCGGTATCCCATATAAACTTTCTTAGCTCGCCGTTCACTTTTACTTTTAATATTATCCACTCTGCTGTCTGTTCAAAATGGATTGTGTCCCGTTGCTCAACCGGAAATTTCACACTACCAGCCCTAATGAGCGCCACCAGGTTTTTATTTGTTTGCGCAATGGCTTTTACACTACATAGCGTAAGTGGAAGAAAAAGCGCAAGGCCCCATTTCATTTGATGGATACGATGTTTAAATTTCATAGTTTAATTAGCTGACTGTTCATCTGCACGACCAACTTTCCAAATTAGGAAAAATAAGTACAATACCGAATTTGTTATCAATGGCCCCAGCGTCCTCGTGCAAACCTGTTAACGCGTAAAATCATACCCTTATAGTCTAAAACTGACCACTCAACTAATATAATTTTTAAGATTTCTTAATAGGCACATATTTACAGCAAGAAATAAAAATTGTAGCAGTTTATGAAGAAACTAAGCTTAGTCCTAATTATATTATTCATCACAGTGTTCCAGTCCACCGCACAGAAAATCTTAAACGGAAAAGTACTGGATGAATCAGGAATCCCAATTCCTTTTGTAACGATAAAACTATCCACTAAAAGTGATAGCAAGCCGGCAGCTGTTAAACTAACAGATGATCAGGGTATCTTCCAATTAAGACTAACTAATGGCATAAACCAACTATTAACAGTTACCTATCTCGGCTATGAGCGATTAACCAAAGAAATTACCGCAGCAGATAGCAAGTTAACAGACACCCTAACTTTAGTTTTAAAGACCGCAAACACTACTAATTTAGCCGGTGTAACTATAACTGCGCGTAAAAAGTTTATCACAAGAAAGATAGACAGGCTGGTTATGAACATTGGGAGTAATGCGTTAAGTGCCGGCAAATCATCCCTGGAAATCTTTAGCATGGCTCCAGGCGTGTTTGTAAATAATGGCAGTATTTCTATCAATGGTAACCCTGGTACAAGGGTTATGGTAAATGGAAAAATCCTGCAGTTAACAGGAGACGATTTAACCAGTTACTTAAATACACTCCGAGCTGATGAGATTGAGTCGGTAGAGGTTATTGCGCATCCCCCTGCAGAATATGAAGCACAGGGAACAGGTGGTATGTTAAATATCATTTTAAAAAAGCAAAACGCGCCTGGCTTAACCGGTGCTGTTAACGCAGGTTATACCCAGGGCAGATATGCCGGTACCAACGAAGGTATCAGGCTGAACTTTAAAGCAGGAAAAGTATCGGCATTTACCAATTACAGCTATAACAGACTTAAAAGTTATGAAGACACCCGCATGTCCAGAACGTATACAAACCAGCCTTATCTGTTTACAGAATCCGCTAACCGGGTAATGACAGTTACTGGGAACAGGATCAATACAGGAGTAATTTTTGATGTGGACAGCAATCAATCTATTGGGGTAGACTATACTGGCTCTTTTAGTAAAGAACCTTCCACGTATGCTTCTTTAGCCCTTGTTGATTATCCTGCTGATGGACAGGATCTCATTAATAGTGGCACATTTCCAACGCAGACAAAGACTGATTATAACAATGTCGGATTAAATTATACAATTTCATTAAACAAGCAAGGTTCCAATTTCCAGCTATTGGCAGACTATACCAGCAACAAATTGACCAAAAAAAGTGAGGCCAATAGTAAGTTTTATGACAGCCAAAATGTCTTACTATCTGATACAGCTTTCCGGAATACAACGCCAAGTATAGCCTCCATTTACACAGCCGACCTCCGGTATACTACTGTATTTAAGAACAAAAACAGTTTAAGCGCAGGTGTAAAAGCGGTTTCCAGTGCTATTGATAATTCAGCTCAATTTGAAAGTGCAGAAGATGGTGTATGGAATAAGAGTACCGATCAGGATTACGTTTATGATTATAAAGAAAAGATCCTCGCAGGATACACCAATTTTGCAGGTACAGTATTTGGTACAGCTGTCAAATTAGGATTGCGTGGAGAATATACAGCGATGTCTGGCAATTTAGTAACTGCCAATTCGCTAACCAAAAGACAGTACTTCAATCTCTTCCCTTCGTTGTTCCTGCAACATAAAGCAAATGAAAAGGGCGACAGTTTTTTTACGTTTTATTATGGCAGAAGATTATCACGGCCTTCTTATAACAACCTTAATCCGTACGAATCGTATGTTGATTATTACTCTGTAGCAAGGGGCAATCCGTATCTAAATCCAGCTTATACAAATATCTATGAGGCTGGTTATACACTTAAAAGCCGGTACGTTTTCAAAATTGCTTATCAAAGAGACAAAGATCAGGTTGCTCAATTCATCAAAGCAGACGATAAAAATCCATTGCTTTGGATCTATACATTTGAAAATTTTGGAAAGGGCAGCAACTTAAGCTTCTCTGTAAATATTCCTGTTACCATCAATAAATGGTGGGAATCGAGTACTAACCTCGATTTGAGGCAGCAGAAGGTTAGTACACCCGACCTTGAGATCTCTAAAGGAATCATCTTTCTGCAAACTGACCATGATTTTAAGCTATCATCAAAAACCAGTATCAACCTGAATGCTTATTATCTTTCCAACCTGATCTCCGGTAATTTACTCGTAGAAAAACTATACTCGGTTAACGTTGGTGTGCAGCATAAATTTATTGATAACAAACTCTCGGTACGTGCTACTGTCTCAGATCCCTTCTACAATTATAAGATAAAGGGTACCACCTATTACAAAAACTTCAGCTCTAATATCAATCAGAGGAGACAATCCAGAACTTTTAACTTATCCCTTAGCTATAATTTTGATTTAGGCAAAACATTCAAGGCCAAACAGCTACAAAAAAGTAGTGAAGAAGAAAGAAACCGTTTGTGAAATAACGTAGTTTCGCTAACCGGTTAAACAATTCAAAGAACAGTTAAATTACACATCATGTCCCATTTCATCTTATGGTTTAACACCTTTTACAAAAAGACAAATAGGGTAACACTGCATTTGGGCATGTGGCTAATCTTTGGGTGTTTTGTAGAGCTAGGCCTGATACTTAGCCATACACTTTCATTTTATTCTTCATTATTTTTCCTGATCCACAGGATATCGGTAAATGCCGTAGTATTTTATCTGTTTTTCTACTTGGTGGTCCCACGATTTATTTTTAAAAGAAAGATTGTAGTTGCCATTATCTTAATAATTGGATTGCTCCTGATATATGAGAGTATTGAATATTTAGGAATGTTAGCCATCAATAGTTATGGGAAAGTAGATGTCCCAATCATGAAAGCGCAACTGGCAGCCCTGGCAACACGACCCTATTTATCCATCTTTAGTTTCAAGAAAATAATAGGCGATCTAATTTTTGTACTGGCTGCCCTGTCACCGTTATTCTGCGTTAAAATTGTAGTAGACATTTTAAAGTTGGCCTATAAAAGAATGGAAATGGAGAAAGAAAAATCCAATATGGAAATTAACTTTTTAAAGTCGCAGCTCAATCCCCATTTTTTATTTAATACGCTCAATAGCCTGTATATATTGAATAGGAAAAAAGACAAAGGTGCCTCCGACCTCATTCTGGAACTATCCGATACGCTAAGGTATACGTTGTATGAATCCAATACTGCCCAGGTGCTGCTAGATAAAGAACTGGATTTTTTAGAAAATTATGTGAAGCTCGAAACTGTACGATATCCAGCAAGTACAAAAATAGAATTTGACTGTAACCGAGCGGCTACTGGCTCCCTAAATATCGCACCGCTGCTAACTTTCCCTTTTATTGAGAACGCATTTAAGCATGGGTTAGGCACAACGATAAAAGATGCCTGGATAGAAATAAACACAAAGGTGATTGGGCATACCTTTTATTTCAGCATCCGGAACAGTAAAAATGAGGAGAATAACGGTAAACAAATTTCAGCATCAGTGGGTGGCATTGGGGTATCCAACACTAAGAAAAGGTTAGCGCTGTTGTATCCTGCGAAACATATCTTAGAAATTGTAAATACTGCAGACGTGTACAGTATAGACCTGACCATTAATCTTAAATCATGACCAAGTTTATTACACAGTCTCCACAGGATTATATTTCGTGGTTTCATTCTTTTTATACCAAAGAAAACCGGCTTGGGCTCCATATCATGATGTGGTTGTTATATGCAGGGATTTTAGAAGCAGGCTTACTTTTAAATTATGATGTCTCCTTTACTACTTCTTTGTTCATCATTTTTGATAGTTTATCAGGTAATTTTATCATCTTTTATCCATTTTTCTATCTCATTTATCCTTACCTCATTAAAGAAAGAAAAATCTTGCTGAGCATAGTATCCATTATCGGTCTGATTCTTTTATGGAGGGCAAACGGGTACCTGAACACCTTACTGATTGCTCAATTGACTTACGTAGACGATACGCTCCTGCGCGGTAAATTTAACAGTGCACTGCAAAGTGGGTTTTTAAATGTATTTTCCTTTAGAAAGGTATTCGGCGGATTGATAGATATCATCTATTCACTGTCACCTGTATTTTGTATAAAAGTTATTGTAGAAATGCTTAAAGCAGCCTATAAAACTACAGAAATAGAGAAAGAAAAGATAGCTATAGAAATCTCCTACCTAAAGTCGCAACTCAACCCCCATTTTTTATTCAACACACTAAACAGTATCTATATCCTGGACATGAAAGAAGATGAGTCGGCCGGAGACGTAATTCTGGAATTGTCTGATACCTTACGCTATACCTTATATGAAAGTAATCGGGAAAAAGTACTATTACGCCAGGAAGTAGACTTCCTACATAATTACGTGAACTTAGAACGGGTGCGGTTAGCTAAAGACACCAGCATAGTAATAAACTGTAATTTCTCCGGCATGGAGTCCCTCACCATTTCACCTTTACTCATGTTCCCTTTTTTAGAAAATGCATTTAAACATGGATTAGGCCAGTCTATGCAAAACCCATGGTTGGAAATAAATATGAGAGTAGTGGGCAGTTTATTCCATTTTGATATTAAAAATAGCAAAGAAGAGGAAATGCAAAATAGCAATCAGCTGAAGGAGTATTTTGGTGGTATTGGTGTAGCAAATACTAAAAAAAGATTAGCAATCTTGTATCCGGGTAAACATGTATTGGAAATTGATAACACGGCGAAGTGCTATCATATAAATTTAAAAATTAAATTGTAGCATGAGTGAATATATAAAGTGCCTGGTTGTAGACAATGAACCTTTAAATTTAGAAATTATGGAAAGCTTTATAAAAAAAGTCGACTATCTAAAGTTTGAAGGGAAGTGTGAGAATGCATTTGAAGCGATTGATTTCTTACAAAACAATGAAATTGACTTACTATTTTCAGACATACAAATGCCTAAAATAAACGGACTGGAAATGGTGCAGTCTTTAGCCAATCCCCCGGCAATCATTTTTGCCACGGCATTTGGCGAATATGCACTTGACGGCTTCGATATTGGAATAGTAGATTACCTCCTTAAACCGATTTCCTTTTCCAGGTTCCTTAAAGCCTGCAATAAAGCTAAACTACAGATCGAACAAGCTAAATCTAAAGGCATCACCAGTCCCCCATCCAATGAAAACCTGCACATTTTTATAAAGGAAAATGATAAATTAACAAAGGTGCTGTTTAGCGATATCCTTTATATCGAAGCAATGGGCGATTACGTAAAAGTGATCACTCTAGCCGGAACGTTAGTCACTTATTCTACATTGAAGGGGTTTGAAGAGCGTTTATCTGCCAAAAAATTTGTGCGTACACACAAGTCTTTTATCGTACAAATAAACGCGATCAAGACCATAACAGGAAACATTGTAATCCTGGAAGGCAATGTCTCCATTCCTATTTCTAAAAATTACCGCGAAAGTTTTTTAGCGGCAGTTGTTGCTGAAAATTGAGCTGATCATTTGCGGATTATTTAGTTAGCTGCTTTTAAACTATAGTATAATAAAGAAGCAGTAAACCATCTATATCTTTCAGGTTTTTTCATAAAATTTGTTGTTTATTGAATTTAATCGTAATATTACAATTATAGAATATGGGACTTACAAAAACAGAAATCTTTACTGCAGAGCAAAATCAGCTAGCACAGTTTTTAAAAGCAATGGCGCATCCTGCCCGTATCGCTATTTTGCAAAGAATTCTGATTTCCAATACTTGTATTTGTGGTGATCTGGTAGAAGAATTGGGCCTCGCGCAGGCAACTATTTCCCAACATTTAAAAGAATTAAAGAATGCCGGGATTATACAGGGTACAATCGAGGGAGTCAGTGTCTGCTATTGCATCAACCCGAAAACATGGGAGCTAATGGAAACCCAAATCAAGGCTTTCCTTGGGGCATTTAAGGGAGCACCAAGCTGCTGCTAGCTTTTTTACCTATATCAATCGTTAAATTGCAATAATATAATTAATAAGTACATCGATTATGAAACTATCTGAAATAAAAGAGCTTTTAGCACAGGCCGAAAGCGTAAACTTTAAGTTAGAAAACGGTACAGTTGTTCCTGAACACTTCCATGTCACTGAAGTGGGTGTGGTCACAAAAGACTTTATAGATTGTGGTGGCACCGTGCGTCATGAAAAAATAGCCAATTTCCAACTCTGGGATGCTAACGATTTCGAACACCGCTTGAAAGCAAATAAGCTATTAAACATCATCTCCCTTTCAGAACAGCAATTGGGAATGGAAGATTTAGAAATTGAAGTAGAGTACCAGGCACAAACCATTGGTAAATACGATTTAGGTTATGATGGTGAAAATTTCCTGCTGATTGCAAAAACTACTGCCTGTCTTGCACCGGATAAATGTGGTGTTCCAGAAGTAAAAGAAAAGTTTCAATTACAAAATTTTGGCGCTGCCGGCTCAGTGTGTACACCTGGTGGTGGATGCTGTTAATACAATAGGACCCAGAATTACAATTACAGGAATAGATAAAAATGAAGAAGATCTTAGTGTTGTGCACCGGAAACAGTTGCCGGAGCCAGATTGCGGAAGGCTACTTAAGACATTTCGCTGCAAATAGAGCGGAAGTTTACAGTGCTGGGATTGAAACCCACGGGGTAAACCCTAAAGCAATTGAAACAATGAAGGCCGATGGCATCGACATTTCGTCGCATACCTCTAACAATATCACTGAATACCTGGACATCGATTTTGATTTTGTGATTACAGTTTGCGACAATGCCAAAGAGAACTGTCCTTACTTTCCTACCCAGGCGAAAAAGTTTCACTATAATTTTCCTGATCCGGCAAAAGCAGCCGGAACGGAGAAGGAAGTGCAGGAACAGTTTATAGCGGTAAGGGAGATGATCAAAAAATATTCAGCAGCTTTTATTAAAGAGAATATATAAACGAGGTCTGCCCGCACTTGCATACCTCCACGCAAAAAAAGAAAATCCATCCGCCGCTGGCCAGGGTGAAATACGAAAAGATCCGGAAGGTCTTTAAACATAGTAAAATCTAAGCATACTAAAACTACCGCCTGTCTTGCACCAGATAAATGTGGTGCATCAGTAGTAAAAGAAAAAATTTAACTACAGAATTTTGGCGCTGAGACGGTGTGTAAGAGTTGTGTTACTTAAGAGCAATAAAGGTGTACGCTACCAAGTTGCGGAATTTCATTTCTTATATTAGTATTGGCAAGAAATGCACGAACCGAGGTATCCTACAATGTTTAAACCAAACAAATATGAAATATATTTATTTGATTGTACTCTTCTTTCCCATCTATTCGTATTCCCAAAAGCTAGACATACTATTAATAGGTGTATCACATAATTACAATAACTATCCTAAACAGGATTTCTCTGGTATTTACAGCAAAATCAAAGATTTTAAACCGACTGTTTTTTTTGGCGAGTTTTTAAGTAAAGAAGATGAGCAAAATTTAATGGATTATTGGTGTAAGCAGGACAATAAAAAACGGCTGGAAACACTTAGAAAAAACAAAAATATTAAATCAGAAGAGCTTCCAAAAACTATTGACAGCTTAAGAAGATTATCATTATTGAGTCCGCATGACTATCAATTAAAAGCGAATTTGGCCCACGCTTATTATCTTAATCAAGATGTTTCAAATGGTCATTATCAATATTGGCAAGTCTTTAGCCATCTACAAAAAAACCCTAATGCCGAGCTGGAAAAGTATGTAAGCAAATTACTTAGCCCAAATTTAGATGTGAGTGGTAGAAGTATGAAAAGACTCATAACCTCAGAATATGCACTGATCGCATTCCCTTTGATGGTAGAAATGAAAATTGAGAAACTACTTCCTATGGACTGTCAGGACTACGATCTGAATTGGTCTGCTGCCGCTGTAGCATTCTATAATAAATTCGAAATCTTTAAAAAAGATACTATAGCATTATATGCAAATAAGTTAAAAGTATTATTGGATAAAAGAGATGAAGGATTCAAAAAATATGCAAGTGTTGAGAAAAATTCCAAAAACGTTACTGAATGGTTAAATACTAACGATGCAGCTGACATTTCTGCCTCAGGAGACTTTTATTTCGCAGAAATGTATGATATCAAAGGCTTTCCAAAAGAAGAAATGTTTTCGCAAATACACTGGTGGCTTAAGAGAAATAAAGGAATGTGTGAAAATGTTGTTAATAGAGCAAGATCTTTAAATGCAAAAAAAGTGATTGTTATTGTCGGCGCGAACCATAGAAAGTATATGCAAGAGATATTCGAAAGAATGCCTAATATCAGCGTTAAGAATATAAATCAATAGACTTGCAACAGGCAGCGAGTAGAACCAGCCCACAGTATCAACGGTCCTAACAGCATTGCCAACCCAATTATAAATTGGAAAAACATTCACAGTATCTGTTGTGTTTACCTGCACTCACCTAACCCGTTCACCACATGCCTAATCAAAAATCGTTTTTTTACAGGAATGGCCTTACTATCGTCTTTATGTGTCTTTTTATAGTAACGCTCGCTGCTCAGGCGATCACTGGCTGGAAGCAGCACAATAGTGAGTTAACAGAGGAACATGCATACGAAATTCCGCTAGCAGAATACCTTCAAAGTGGTCATTTCATCTCCGCAACCTTTGAGAACTTTGAGAGTGAATTTTTGCAGATGGCATTATATGTGCTGCTAACGGTCTCCTTAAGGCAAGTTGGCTCTGCTGAATCTAAACAGCTTGATGGACCTGAAGAAGTTGACCGTTTACCGGTGCCAGGTAAACAGGCTCCCTGGGCAGTAAGAAAGGGAGGTTGGATCTTGAAAATTTACAGCAACTCACTTTCACTATGTTTTATGCTACTCTTTTTAGGTAGCTGGGCACTGCATTTTTATGGAAGCTGGCAAAACAATAATGTAGAGCAAACTATAAAAGGATTACCCAAAGAAACTCTGGCTGCCTATCTTGCCCAGCCCGAATTCTGGTTTGAGACTTTTCAGAATTGGCAAAGTGAGTTCTTATCTGTTGCCTCCATTGTATTTTTTACTATTTATCTCAGGCAAAAAGGATCACCTGAATCTAAGCCCGTCGATGCGCCCGATATGGAAACTGGCAAGTAGCCTTGCATTTTGAATGGTATTATTGCTTAGAGGAAATCATGGAACATTCCAACTTCCTGCATTCAACATTGTTAATTTTAGTTAAAGTATAATCGCGCGTTTATTTCTTCAATCTTTTTTAACTAGTTTGGGATTTAAATGAGAAATATGAACCGGATTTTTTTCCTCGCTATTTTTTTGCTACTCGCAGTACCTTGTTTTTCGCAAGGTTTATCCTATAATAAAGGCGGGACAAAAGCAACAAATTATTACGAAGAAATACCTTATCAGGATATAAATGGCAAAATAATAGTCAAAGTCTCGATAAATAAAATCGATTATAACTTTCTGTTTGATACCGGTGCACCGATGGTGCTAAGCGAGAAAATTTTACCGGCAGTAAATGCCAGCAACTTGCAGAATGCTAAGATAAACGATGTAAATGGCAAAAATACCTCAGCCCAGACAGTCCTACTCAACAACATTGTTTTCGGTAAGATGACTTTCGATGGAATACCAGCCGTTATCGGCGTTCCCGATTTTTTCAAATGCTGGAATGTTGATGGTATTATAGGAAGCAACTTGCTCAGGAATTCAATTATTCAGATCAACAGCCAGAAAAAAATTATTACCATTACCGATCAAACCGACAAACTTCAGCTGAGCCATAAAGCCGGGGTTAGCCTTCTTTTAGACACCATCCAAAGCTATCCGGTATTTAATGTAGAGCTGTCCAATAAAACAACGATGCTGGTAAATTTTGATACCGGGGATAATGGTTTGCTTACCGTTTCAGAAAGTGCAATGGAAAAGCTTAAAAAAGCTAAAGTTTATGAATCCATTTCCAAAGGTTATGGTGCCAATCAAATAGGCCTGTTCGGCTTGGAAAAAGATAATGAAAAGTACTTATTGAAATTCCCGGTTTTAAACATTGATCAAGTAAGTTTAAAAAATACGGTGAGCGTTACAAGTAAAGGTTCGGGAATAAGAATGGGCGCTAAAATGTTAAATTATGGCATCGTTACGGTCGACTTTATCAATCGCAAGTTTTATTATGAAGGCAATGGTAAAGACACTGATCTGGCCGAAAAACAATGGCCTTTCCAACCAGTTTTCAATAACAACAAGATGCTGGTAGGGCTCATCTGGGAAAAAGCAGTGGACAGCGTAGTTTTAGGGGAACAAATAGTCGAAATTGATGGTACGTCCGTTGAAACGGTCGATCTCTGTGACCTGCTCAATAACAAATCTATGCTCGAAGGAAAAGAAAGCGCAACAGTAACGATAAAATCTAAAAAAGGAGAACTGCGCAAAGTACAAATCGAAAAAAACAGTCCACAGTAATGAAGCGTATAATCCTGATCGTTATGACGGTCCTATTTAGTTTGTCAGCTTTTCCCCAAACGGCAGCAAGGCAGCAAAGAAATCTGGAAGCCTTTGCAAGGTTATACGGTTACGTGCAATACTTTAATCCGTCAAGTGATGTGCCTAAAGATTGGGCCGTGCTGGCAGTATACGGCAGCAAAAAGATGCTTTCCATAAACAATGATACAGAACTGATTACCGAGCTCAATCATATTTTTGCACCAATTGCACCCACAGTTCAAATTTTCCCCAACTCTGCACCACAGCAGTTTGATCTTAAAAAAATAAGTCCTGATCATGTAGCTAGTTATAGCGTGGTCTCCTGGCAACATTTAGGCTTCGGTTTGCCTTTGTATACCAATATTTATAAAAGCATCAAGGTTACTATTCCTTACGGGAACAAGGATGAAAACCACCCAGAAAAGCTTTTTAAAACACAGACGAAGATCGGAGAATATTTAAGAACAGATATCGTGAAGGGTATAACCTGTATTGTTCCCTACGCATTGTACGCTAACCAAGGCAATACTTATCCCGCTGCAGCTCCACAGGCAAAACAAGACCTGACGCAAGAAATGAGCAACGCTTTACCTAGAGATTCGTCGGGCAAAGTCTCCATTACCGCAAGTTTTCCCGAGATCAGGTTAGCGGATGTGATCATTGCCTGGAACGTTCTAAAGCATTCTTACCCCTATTGGGACGATTCATCGCTGCCTGCAGATACCATTCTAACCAATGGTATTCAAAAAGCTATGTCTGATAAAGATCCGGAAGACTTCTTTAAGACATTACAGCTGATGTGTGCAGCGATCAATGACGGACATATGTTTGTCGATTTTACGGATTCCAGGGAAAATAGCAATGAGGCTACAGCACCATTAATCCTGGCAGAAGCACAGGGAGAGATTGTAGTTAAAAAATCCAATAAAGAAAAATTAATTGATGTAGCTGTTGGGGACAAAGTGGATTCCATCGCTCATCAACCTGTTATGGAGTATTTGTCTTCCCGGGAAAAATATCTTTCTGGCTCACCACAATGGAAAAGATCAAAGTCGTTAGTGATAGCGCTAAATGGGCCAAAAAACACTGCGATATCTATTTCTACAACCGGTGCAACTGGTAAAAGGACTTTTCTTGCAGAACGAAATGTGGCTGGGGCCACTTATAGAAATGGATCGGAAAATGAATCTTTTACAAAAGCGGGATGGCTAGAGCCTGATCTATATTATGTGAATCTATCCAGGGACAGCATAACCAAAAAATTAATTAATGAACAACTTTGCAACGCAAAAGCTATCGTGTTTGATTTGCGTGGATACCCGTTAAATGATGAAGTTTTTAGTCTGCTCCCTCACTTGATAAAAAAGCCGTTAGAAAAAAGACAATTCTTCTATATACCTGAAATTAGGTATCCCGACTTTAAGCTGGTTAAATATCAAAATAAGGGTTCAATCACCAATGCGGAGCCGCCTTTTATCAAAGGTAAGCTCTATTTCCTGACTGATGCTAGTGCTCAAAGTGCATCAGAAACAGTACTGGCACAGGTAAAAGGGCTTCCAAATGTCACTATTATAGGGACGCCCAGCTCTGGCACCAACGGGAACATTAACGTGATTTATCTGCCTGGAAAATATAGAATTGCTTATACCGGAATGGTTACCAAAAATGCCGACGGAAGCAAACATCATTTAAAAGGCATTCAACCAGATATCATTTCAAAGCCAACGATTAATGGTATTAAGAACGGCGAAGACGAGACGCTTAATTTAGCCATCAAAGTTGCTAAAGTGCAAAGCCAGTTATAAATTCATTTTGCACATTTGACAATCATTCTCTAATATCAATAAACAGTATAAATATTTATGAAAATACATTCTTATCAATTTTATTATTGATATCCCGTTCCTCTTTTGGTCAGGTAAAACAGTAAAACACTATCTATGTTTCTTTCATTAAATCCCATTCCAAGCTGTTTTAATAATAGGAAAAGTTCGGTACCCCATATAAGGCACCGAACTTTTTTTGTATTAAGGCAGAGTGAAGCCTAATTGAAACTTGTTATTTGTACTTACTTGTTCAGCAAATTATAAATATCAGATTTCAGATAGTATACCGTCCCTTTGATTTTTTTAAAACTGATCAGCTTATTTTTACGCCAGGTGTAAATAGTTCTTTCAGTTTTTTTAAAAATACGGGCAACATCGTCTGTGTGCAACCATTCATCGTTAAGATTTTTGGGTGATTTTATCTCGACTGCCTTTGCGAGGATGCCATGGATTTCTCTTAATACATGCAAGAGTTCTAACAGGTTTGGATTGATCGTGTGAGCGTACATAATTGGAGAGTTAAAATTAAAAAATCAATTAATTACCAAGTCATTTCTCCCAGATAGGTGCTGTTGGAGATTGTTTTACGGTTATTCGCAATGATAGAAAAATAGACATGCATCACGTTACCCTTACTGATACCTACTAATGGCACAATTTCCGTCCCCTTATAACGCATTGTACCACCCCCTAAAAACACTGATGTCCGCAATACCGGGAAGTAGGCAATCATAATTACCTGATCATCCCAAAAGGCATCTTTTAAGTTTACATCCGTGTTCCACGTCACCACAATACCCTCATTTGAAACCGCAAAACTAATATGCTGCGGCAGTGGCTTTGTGCCTATTGACAACAAAACCTTATCAAAATCCATTTTCACATTCGGATAAACACCAGAAACTGCATTTTTTCGATTGTAAGAAAAAGCCTGATTTTGCTGGTTCGTCCTTGTTTTCTTTCCGACCGCTTCAAAACCAATGTTTACATACGCCATTACGTCTGTCAGGAAACACGAGGTAACCCGTGTTGCCTGCCTCACGGTTTGCTGGGGTAGGGTAGCTTTTTTATTGTTTACACCGATTCCCCGAGCAACCTGGATATCGTTCAACTTGTAATACACTGTGCCCGACTTTGTACCTGTAAGCCATGGTCCCTTTTTGTCTTTTGATGTTGCCATAATTGTGTTTTTTAAACGTGAATTGATTAATATTAGGAGTAACAATAAATTCAAAAACTACCTTTAAACACACCTCAAAGGCTTAAATACCGACCTGCAACTATATACCAACCAGGTTGACATAGGGTTACAATAGCTCAACCAATAGCTAAACTTTTAGCCAAAAAAATAGCCAGAGGCTATACCAACGCTATGCCAATGCTACACCAACCCTACGTCAATGCTATGTCAAGGCGGTCGCGGTATGGTTCATGACCTATTTAATACCTGTCCTGAAATCCATCATCAGTTTTCTTAGCAATTTCTCCATTACTACGAATTGCGGACGAAGATTTTTTGAGCCAATTTGATTGCCTAGCTCAATCCAAATCGCAAGTATTGGGGTAACACCGGGATGTTCGGTTTCCGGATTTACAATATATAGATGTGATGCTTTTAGCTTTTCGAATATAGCTGCAGGAAAATAATGATTTTTTGGCCTGATACAGAAACTGGGCGTATTCGATAACCGTTCAGGTTGGGGTTCCCAGAAGTTATCTTTGTAAAAAACGGCATTCAGCTCTGCTTTCAGCGCACTGATCGCCTCTTTTACGGCGATGTTTGTCTTTTTAAATATCTTACTGCTTATTACATAGTTAGTAGCAAAAGCTTCAGGAAAATAAGCATGTATCCCATCTTTTTCGGCAATTTCCCGTATCTCTTTTATAATTTCTGCATTTGCCGTAACGATATTAAAGCGATCTAAATTAGAAATCAGATAGGAAAGTGGCTCTATATAAATGATAGCGTCTATTATTTCTGTCCACGCATCAAGCAACATCACTTTACTACCAGCTAACCATGGGCTATGCCGGTCGTCTATAACCAGTTTAAACTGATGTTTACGCTGCAATCTGATTATCTTTGCCACATCTGCAGGCGTGTAAAATGTTAAACAAGGCGTCAGATAGACAGCTGATACCTGCTGGCGCTTACAAATTGCAGCTAAATGACTGATTTTAAAACCATCTTCATCATAAGGGAGTTCTACCAGAGTGATAGAAGGTAGATCAAACTTATTCCTGATTACTATACTTGCATTACTTGGAATAACTATTGCCCCTTTATCTCTGCTTAAATAGATCGCTACACTCCTTAGCATGGCGTAGTAATCATGCAGGTAAAAGACATTGGCCACGATATAATTACCATTCCTGCTTTCATTGATAAGGTCGCAAATCGTACTATTTAAATCTGAAAACAGCAGCTTTTTTTTATCAGAACTTATTTTATTAAAATTTCTTTTAGCTATACTTTCAAACAAGGAAGCCAGTTCGGAGGTGATATGACTACTTTTAACAGAAACGGTATTATAGTAGCACAGGTCAGCATCGTCTACTATAATACTATCTGGATTCGCCGGGTCGATCACAACAGAAATTTGTCCGTTCTTTCGCTTTAAGTAGCCCAATTTAGCTAAAGCATTTAGCACCCTTGTCACTGTAGAAGCTGATAAACCGGTGATCTGTGCAATCTGATCTACTGATGGCAAATGGTAACCTACTGGCAATATGCCTGATAGTATTAAACTTAAAAGCTCTTTTAAAAATGACGCTGCTTTAGATCCGATCGACCGTCGGTCAAAAAATATTTTCTTTTCCCAATTCTTTAATTCTCTCACTGTCGGTTGCTTTTATGTTTTGGCAATTAACAGAAAAATTATAGAAATAATATCAATAATCATTTTTGATGACAAAACTATTGCGACCTTATTCAAAATTTTGCCTAATTTTGAATAGCACTTAATTTATTACTTAAGTAACCACCTGGAGTAATTAAGTATTTTCGATTTCTATACCTTCAGAAAAAACCAATTTGAGTTTAGCTTTGTATTAATTTTGTTAACTTTTTGTCTTCTTTAACCAAAAAGCGTTAGCAATACTAACTTGCCAACAATAACGAAACGTCTCCAAACCAAAGGTGGTATAACATTAATTAAAATATTATAAAATGAAGCACCTGTTGACAATTTTAAATAAGACTATAAATCTACATATTTGTAGAAATAATTCTTTAAATAGGCTTCTGCTAAAGTAAATTTGTAGAAAGAAAGTAGAACTTTATTTAAGAACCTTCTCATCAATAAATTAAATATATTATGAATGGACATATTTCATTAGCAGACAATACCATAGGTAGTAAAATTAGGCACATGCGACTGCGCAATTCCTGGAATCAAGAAATGGTAGCAGAAAGATTGGGTATATCGGTGCCTGCTTTTTCAAAAATAGAAACGGGGCTGACTAACATTAACATCACACGCCTTAAGGAGCTGGCAGAGATTTTTGATACCACCGTACAGAAATTACTGCATGCTACAGCAGATTCAACAGATTGGACAGACAGTGCTCAATTAGAAGAGCTCAAAGAATTGTATCAGCAAAAAAATGAAGAATTTATGCAGCTGCAAAGCAAAGCTATTGAGCTTTATGAAGAACTGCGCAAAAAAAATCGTCTGCGCAAAAAATAGACAAATTAAACCTTTTCAGCTGGTAAATAAAAAAACAGTAAATAGTTCAAACAAATTTCAATATGCGCTGTATAAGGGTGTGAATTAACGAGCACTCTTATGAAAGATACTAGAACAGCATCAAGCAGCAACATTGGTAAGACAATTAAATCATTGCGTTTAAGAAAAGGCTGGAAGCAAAACGATATTGCAACCAGGCTTTCTATTTCTATAGCCGCTTATTCAAAAATTGAAGCAGGCATTACTATTGTTAATCTTAGCCGGCTAACAGAGATTGCGGACGTACTGGATGTAACGCTGCAATTTATTCTCTCTTCTGATAAAGAAACGATGGATCTCAAAAATCAGGATAAGATCAACAATTTAAGGGAAGAGATCGCTTTAAAAGAAGAGGAGTACATGAAGCTGCAGCAAACTGCTATAAATCTATATGAAGAATTGAAAATAAAGCAAAATTTTCACATTAGAAATGCTGGTTAGTCTTCCAGATTAATCCAAACAGATTTACCAGTAACTTTAACCTTATCGGCATCCAGTTGCTCTAAATCTATCTTATATTCTTTAGTTACTTCCACGATCCGCTCTGCATCATCGTAATTTTTGCCTTTATTCAGCAGGCTGATAATTTCTCCATGCTTGTCTGTCGATAGTTTATCTACAGCTGGCCCCACTATGCCCGTTGCAGCATTCACTTTTGCCGTTGCTGGCTTCTGATTGATCAAATGTAAACGAATCGCCAGCTTTTTAAAAAATGAAGTAAATGTCGGTTTTGCCGCAGCGTATTCCATTCCAGGCACCTCATTTTCATGCATATAGTACAATTTTTATATAAAAATAATTTGTGCAAATTAAATAAAAAAAATCACACAACCCTAAAGTTTAAATAAACAAACCTCAAAACGAGTAACTTTTTCCCCTGTTATTTTTATTCCCTATTAAATGCGCTACCTCTATTAGGAGTACGCCTATAAATGTCCGTATTCCCAGTTAAAATTGTAGTATAAAATCAATTAAAGGTTTAATTTATATAAACAATCAGCTGATTAAATTAATAGCGCACATTCTTACTCAATACCGTTCTATTGGGAAATCTCTTTCCCAAATTACACCCCGCAATGTAATTTAACTATTGTGCCAGTTTAACCAGAAGCTATAAGCTTTTATATATCAATGATTTAGGTTCATTTGTTGCTAAACAAATTATGTAAATTAGTGTTCATAACCAAAATAGTGAAAGTACAAAGGGCATCTGTCCCAAAAAGAATTAACACTCGTAAATAACCATCTAAAAATCAACGTCATGAACAATATAAAGAGTAAGGGCATAAATTATAATTTGTTTACTGGAATTTTAAATGATTTACCAGTAGCGCCTAAAACTGTGATCAATACCATCAATCAGTACTCTTTTTGTATAGCAGAAGAAGATGCCCAATTTAAGCAGGCCTTACAAGAATCAGAAATCCTGCTGCCCGATGGTGATGGGATTGTTTTTGCAGAACGGCTGCTGACTGGTAACAAGATCAAAAAGATATCTGGAACGGATCTTCACTTGCATTTATTAAGTACGCTAAGTGAGAAAAAGGGCCGGTGTTTCTACCTTGGCTCCACTCCTGCTACGCTCCAAAAGATTAAACAAAGGTTACAAGAAGAATATCCTGATGTAGAAGCCGGTTTCTACTCTCCTCCTTTTAGATTGGAATTTACAGAAGAAGACAATCAGCAAATGATTGATGCCATAAATGCCTTTAAGCCGGATGTGCTTTTTATTGGTCTTACTGCGCCTAAGCAAGAAAAATGGTCCAATGCACACAAGGCAGCTATCGATGCAACAATTATATGTGCAATAGGTGCCGTATTTGATTTTTATGCGGGCACAGTAAAACGTCCCGGTAAGCTGATGATCAATATGAAACTAGAATGGCTGGGCAGGTTTACCAGTGAGCCAAAGAGGATGTGGCGCCGTTATCTCTATTTCGGCCCGATCTATCTGTATCTGATCTTAAAGAAGAAGATGAATATTAACCAAAAATCCATGACCAACTAGTTCATGGGAAAGGAGCATAATATGATGAACCACAGGTATACAAATTTCTATCGTGTGTTTTTTCTGCTGGCAGACCTGATCGCTTTAAACCTGGTATTTCTGCTGATATTCTACAGATTTACAAATGGCAATGGCGCAGAGCTAAAAAACTTTACGGTACTTAACCTGGTGAGCAATATCATCTGGTTAATCAGCTCTTATATCTGCGCAGCCTATATTATCTATAAAAATATCAACCTGAAACTGCTGGTGAAGCGCACTGGCTTTTCTTACCTCCTATTTTCTAGCGCGCTTGCTGCATTTACGTATTTTGCAAATTACCGCTCTGATGCTTTTTTAGTCTCCTGTGTAATTATTGGTGTAGGCTTATTTGTATTGGTCAGTCGCTTACTGTTGATTTCTTATGTACTGTATACCCGTACAAACAGGAGGTTTTATACAAATATTGTGATTATTGGCTGTAACGAAATTGCTAAATCGTTTACGTCGATTTTTTATACGCAACAAACTAATGTCAGGATCCAAGGTTACTTTGACGATCACCATCCGGATTTCGCTGGACAGGATTTTCCATTTTTAGGGGAGATTAAGGATTGCCTCAATTTTGCTATCCACAATAATATTTCAGAAATCTATTGTACGCTATCCCCTGCTAAATCCCCAGATTTATATTTGATCGCAGAAGAGGCCGAAAAACATTTTATCCGGTTTAAGTTTGTGCCCGATCTGCGCAAATTTATCGATAGAAAAGTTCACGTAGATTTTATTGAACATATGCCGGTACTGTCTTTACGGTCAGAACCTATGCAGTATGCAACGGCACAAATCAAGAAGCGGATTTTTGATGTGATCATGAGCAGTGTGATTTTGATTTTCCTGCTGTCGTGGCTGCTGCCGATATTGGCGATACTGATTAAACTAGATTCTAAGGGACCGGTGTTCTTCGCACAAAAACGGAGTGGCAGAAATAATAAGGAATTTTTGTGCATCAAATTGCGAACACTCAAAGCACACAATAATGCAGATGGGGCTAGTACACAGGTGAGGCAAAATGACGACCGAACCACGAAGGTTGGCCGCTTTTTGCGCAAAACTAATTTAGACGAGCTTCCGCAGTTTATCAATGTGCTGCTCGGCCAAATGTCTATTGTAGGTGCACGCCCGCATATGCTTAAACACACAATAGATTTCTCCAATCAGGAAGGTGCTTATATGGTAAGGCACTTATCAAAACCAGGGGTAACAGGTTGGGCGCAAGTAAATGGCTACCGTGGCGAAATCAGGAAACCTAGCCAGCTTAGAAAGCGGATCGAGCATGATATCTGGTATATTGAAAACTGGAACTTACAGCTGGATGTTAAAATCATTTGCTTAACGGTATATATGACCGTTAAAGGTGATAAGAATGCTTACTAATGGCATCATGGTAAATGCGGGTCAGTTTTAACAGGTTCGCTTCCGGCGTATAATATTTTAAATAGGTGAACTTCGCATTATCCCTAAATATAGCTTTCTCTTCAGGTCCCAATTCCCAATAAGCTACCGCCTTATTTCGTAAATCTTCTTTTTGTCCGGGCCGGAAAGTTAACCCATTATGCAAATGCGTTACCATAGATTTCATATTGCCCAGGTCGGTCGCAATAACAGGGACACCCATAGCAAAAGCTTCAATCACCACCATGCCGAAGGTTTCATACCATAACGATGGAAAAATCAATGCGGCAGTATGGGCAAGCAGGTAGTTGATCTGGTCTTTGGACTGCTGACCAAGATATTGAATATTGGGATTTTCGGTGGCATACTGGGTCACTAACTCTTGCAGCGGACCAGCACCTACAATTTTTAAGGGGAGCAGGGTACCAGCAAATGCTTCAAGTAATACTTTTACACCCTTTTCTTCCGTTAACCGTCCTACATACAAAAAGTGTTCAACCGGCTGGTCCTCTTCCTGCGGATGCACCGGATAGCAGAAGTTTGGTTTCACCACCATACGGGGTGATAAATAGCTCAATTTAGAATTGCTGAATAACGTCTTTGAGTGCTCACCCAGCAAAATTACCTGATCCAAAGCACTCCAGGTTTGCAGGTGATCGTGCACAAACGCCGATAAAGCCACCCAAAAGGTAATCAGTTTAGATTCCTGATAAACCCCTTTTTTAATGGCTTTCCATGGAAAACCGCCGTATACAGAATGAAGAAATAACCTATTGTTATGAAATAAACTGCCGGATGGGCATAACAGCCGGTAATTATGTAACGTCATCACCAGCGGGATATTTGCTCTTTTAATCGCATAGATTACCGCAGCAGAACCACTAAAATGAAGATTGTGAATATGCACCACATCGGGCTTAAACGATTTTAGTTTAGCCAGGGTTTTTGTATAGGAATTATAATTGAAGCCTATTTGCAATAGCTTAAGCAGCGTTTTATCTTCATTGCTAAAACTTAGCAGCTCCACTTCCGCTCCACCAGCACGCAGCAATTCAATCTCATTCGCAACTACCTTATCTTCCCCTCCCTGTAGCTTATAGAAGGTATGTATCACTAATATCTTCATTAATTCTTGTGCTAATACCTAATACGCTATTGATTACCCTGCTTTTTTCACCCGGTTAGTGGCTTTTAGAAATTCGTTGATCAATTTCCTGATCACCAATGATTTTAAACCATATGGCTTCTTAATTTGCGCCTGCAGTTCGGGTACAATATAATCTGACGTACAGAATTTAAAGCTTCGCTTAATCCCTTTGTCCATTGGCGTAACCAGGTAATTGATCCCATAGGTATTCGTAGATTCTTCATCAAAGCCAATATTGCTCACCTTAGATACAATTGGATAAATCACCTTCATCCGGTTTTCTGCCACATGGGTTTGCAACTGAATATCCCAGGTCGATATCGTGCCGGCAATCTGTTTTTTTAGCATCCGCACCAAATCATACCCCTCGGCATTTAACCGCTGTTTAAATCCTGGAGAAGTATTCATCAGCTCATTCAGTTCCCCCTTATCCCAGATTACCGTCGTAAAACGGTCGCCCCAGCCTGCCCAACCATAAGAGCAGAACCGTTTATACACAATTGTATCATACGGATACTGCTTATACTGTATCGGAAAAACGTAGGCCGTGATGCAAAAAACTGACTTATCCTTCCGGTAAAAACTCAATCCATCCAGCAAATATTTAATATAATTAGGCGCCACAATCAAATCATCCTCCACCACAATAAACTCATCATAGTTCGTACTGAGGAAAGTCAGCCCCTCCTGGAAATTCGGTCCAGTGCTATAATTACGGTCGCGGTAATGCTTAATCACACTTTTAAACCCCGTAATGGAATCGATATACCGCCGCACTTCCAGTATTGCTTCCTTATCTTCTTCCCTTTTATACCCATCGCTAAAAAACACGATATCCATCTCCGGGCATTCCGGATTTTTTAATAAGGCCTCTATACAGCTTTTTAATTTCGCAGCCCTGTTATAACAGAACACTCCAATAATCTTTGATTTTTCCATGCTAATTAAAATTAGGTCTATTTCTTAAATTTGTCCCACAACACAGGGAACAGGGTTTTTATCCACAGCTTCACAAAAGCTTCCGGAACATGTGATGGAAAATGGAGCCGGATAAACTCCATATATTCTTTATAAGCTAATCCTTTCGGACTCTTCAAGTATTTAATCCTTTCTTTCAGCGATACATTCGTAGATTTCCAATTGTTGCCATGGTCATCCACGCAGCTGCCCAATATACCGGGCATCACTACCGCTTTAAACCCTGCCTTTTTGGCCATCAGCGTATAATCAAAATCTGCAATGCTATGCGTATAACGATCAGAAAGTATTCCGATTTTCTCCACAATCTCCCTTGGCACCAGCATAATATTCGCATTCGCCAGATCGCATTCCACATAATTTGTCTCACTGTAAGCCGTATAACTCATCACCTTCTTCTGGTTATATAACTTTCTGCCGCCATAAGAAATCACATTATTTGCCACATCCAGTGTACTGCCTATGGCAATAGCATTTGGCTTTTCACCGCATTCTGCATAGTAATTGAGCAATTTCAACAGCGCATTTTCTTCCAGCAGCGTATCATCATTTAATAACAAATAATAATCAGGATCGGCCTTCCGCGCTTCCGTCCACGAATTACGCATCCCCCCTGCCCAAAACAAGCTGCCGCTGCCCTGGAAAACATTTACATCACCATACGCTTCGCCCACTGCAGCTCTTGTGCCATCAGCAGAATTATCGTCCGTCAGATAAACAGACAACTGTGTCCCTGCAGGCAATTCCTGTGCATAGAGGCTGTGCAGACAAGAAAGTGTTTTCTCCCTGCGGTTAAAGGTGGCAAGTAATACAGCTATAGTCATATTGCAGCTTTTGGAGTGAAACGAATCTTTTTAGCTCTTTTTCTTAAAGCACGGTAATAGCTCAGCACATAATATTCCATGCGCATGGCCAATGTTAAATAAGGTATACCTAAGGTTGTCCGCACAATACCGAGGTAGTTTTCATCTGATAAACTGAATCCATAATCCGGACTCTGCTTAATGAGTATTTCATATAAATGGGCCAGTCCGTAGGTCTTTTCAGAAGGCAGGTGCCATATCGCCACATCCACATCGGTATCTTCCACATTACGGTAGAACACCGGATTGGTCCAGATCCTTTTCAGGAAAGTTGTTTTAGGGCTCGCCAGGAAGTTATTCTGATAATAGATATAACTTAACGTCTGTGCCTCTTCATTAAACTTAGGTAGCCCGGCTTCATACCTGCGCATCAGCTCCGGCCAAAGTTTCAGGAAATCCTGGAAAATAATATTGATATTCTTTACACTAGCCAAAAAGAACTCGCCAAAGTGATAGCCCGGTATTTCATCGACCGGTTTGCCCGATAAATCCTCGTACAGCGCTTTCATATCTATTCTGCTTAGCCCATGGATCACTAGTTCTGTCGTACAGCCATCTTCAAAAGAAATAAACCCTGCAGGCTTTGCCTCCTCAAAAAGCTCATCTGCCCCCCTTGTAAAAATACAGTCCGAGTCCAGAATCAGGAACTGATCGTCTTCCGTCAGGTAATTTTTAGTAATATATTCTAAAATAGAAAACTCATAAAACTGGTTCTGGAACAAATCAAAATATCCTTTTGGCGTCTTATACTTAAAATCTGTAAAGATCACCTCTACCCCCATTTCTTCCAGCATCGTTTGCACCCGTTTTCCATCCACTACCGGCAGCACACTTACATTCGTAAACAACAGATGTTTCTCCGTTTTATTAAACCGTTTGCTGGTCGCATAAAACAACACCAGGCAGCGCCAGTAAATATTCTGGTGCTTCTGCCCGGATGATTTCTCTCCAGTCTGCGGATAAATGCTCTCTTCACCTTTTACATCAGCACAGAGCCAGGTACATATATAATTCATAGCTGTAGATTGATTATTTGTGGTTACTCAATTGAAATTCTTTTTGATAAGTGATATTTACATGCTGTCTGCTGCGCGTGCGAACTGGTACTTCTTCTGCCAATTCTTCTACCACAGGCTTTCGCTCCAGGTAATACAGACAGAGGCCGACGTGCCCCCAAAATACCAGCGGTAATACGTAACTAAAGGAGAACAGGAGGCCCGATAAAGAAAAAGCGATAAGTATGATCGACTCCTGACTTAACCTTTTGCTAAAAGCCTTGTATCCGAGGTAAACCAGGTAAAAATATTTTAAGATAAGGCCAAAGAACCCATGGTAAAATAACATTTCCATATAACCCTCATGGAAATGCTGTCCGGATTTCTCAGGCCACCAATCCACCAGTGGATTCTTCATCTCAAACCCTTCGAAGGTCCACCCGAAAAATGGCCGCTCCAGCACCATCGGGAAATATACCCTCCGCTGGTCATCCCTAAACTTCCCGGTACCATCTTCCCTCGCAGGATCAAAAATCTCACTGAAACGCTCAGCAAAGAAATCCAGCGCCCCCGGAAAAACTTGTGAAACAATAAAAGTCGCCAGCGCCAGCACCAGGATACTTCCCAGTAACAGCCGGGTCACCTTTGTAAAGTGTATTGTCTGGTTTCTTAAACTCATAAAAAGATACACCCCCAGCGCAAATAGCGCACTTGCCCAAACCGAACGGTGCTGGTGGATCAGGATTACAATAAAGCAAAACAGGAACGGCACCAGGTATTTCGTCTTTCCAAACTTGATAAACTGGTTTAAGTACCACAGCAACGGCACAATCATCATCAGGATCGACCGTGCATGGATCACCCGGCTATCGCCAGAAAACGGACCGTAATCGTCCATTTGCACACTATCCAGACTAAACGAGAAGTCGCGGCCATAGATGACCATAAAAGCAATATACAGGAGGATATAAAACCGCGCAAAGAACTCCAGCAAATCGAGATCCAGCGAGCGGCAAATACACTTAATATAAATCGTATAAGCAATCGGGAACAGCACCGTAAATAGGGTCAGCTGCTGAAAGATCGTTCCGTAATTGATCATCGAATCGAAAATCAGCCGCACCAGCAAAAAGCTCATCAGCCCGATATAAATCTTCTCATTGCGCTGCAGGTTATTAAAATTATACAGCACAAAAGCGAAAATCACTAAACTTAGCAACTTCTCATACATGAGGATCACCAGCGAATTTGGCAGCACCAGCCACGAAAAAATATTCTCCATCAGCAGATAAGTGAAAAAAATCACCAGGATTTCCTTCACCTCAAACTCATAATTGAATATTCTTACACTATAATTCATCAGATTAACTTTTTAACTCTTCTTATCACCTTCGGAAAAACATGCGTCAGCTGAATCGCTGTCAGCAAATTATTTAGCATAATCACCTTAATATTATTGCGGTCATCTACCCACCGGATCGGCCTTTCCCCGCGTAAGTACATGCTCTGGAAGATATCTTCCTTATCAGGGATAATTGCCCGGTAGATCTCTGCTTTTTTGTCTACCAGCTCCTTATTGATATAACCAAGGTGTTTTAACCGGAAATTGGTATTCCGTTTTAACCCCTTAATCCCTTTCACATTCGGAGAATCGATAATCAAATTCTGGAAATGGCCAGCCGGGTTTTCGCGCCACATAATCCTGTCGTGCCCCGACGAATAGTTTAAGCGGTACCACGATCCTGCAAAATGTTCCCTATCCGTAAAATGGAAGCGGCGGAAAGCAAACTTATTATACACCTTGCTCGCCATTAGCTTATCAAAATGTGCCCTGGTTAGTCCCGGTTCAAATATTTCATCAATATCCAGCCATAAACACCAATCCGGTTTCCGCAGCCGTACATGGTCGTATAGCAAATTTTTGTCACGCCCCTCATTGTATCCTTCCGTACGGATAATATCCACCACTTTCGGATGGGCCTTTAAAGCTTCATACGTACCATCGGTAGACCCATTATCGAGCACTACAATTTCATCTGCAAGTTTCTCAAAACAGTCAAGCCATTCCTTCGCGAAGAACATCCCGTCTTTTACACGGAGCATTACCACTAATTTTGCCATAGGTCCTATTATTCGTTAAATACAGTTTGTTTAGTTAAGTTGATCTTAAAAACGGCCGACAAAGCAGTGGTTACGTCTAATCGTAAATTACTGTCTAGCAGGAGTATCAATCCACCATAAAAGACAGTGAAACTGAACCCGTTGACTAAGATTTTGATGATGTACATCGATTCTGGTATCACCATGTTTACGAGCAAGCTTAATCCCCATCCTGCCACTGCGGCAATCGGAATAACAATTACCCATAAGGCAAGCGAGCGGCGCATAAAAGCAATATTCAGAAAACCCAGCTGGTGTAAACGATACGTGAAAAACAAGAAATCGATACAAATACTTGCCGTTAGCATTACCACGAGCAAACCCACAATTCCATACGGTTTCGTTACCAGGTAAAACAATACCCCGCAGACCACCCCTTTAATAATATTGATCAGGCTGTTCATCTTGATATCCCCTAAAGCATAACCCATGTTTGCCATAAAATAACCAATCAACCCAAAAAAGAAATTCGCAATCAGCAAAAACACGATCTGGTCGCCCGCATATTTACCCTCCCCTGTCCATGCCGTAATCAGGCTATGGTAATTCAGTACAAAACACAGCGCAATAAAAATCGCTGCATACACATAATACTTAAACTGGGTGTCGATCAAGTTCTTTATCCCTGCCGTATCCCCTTTTCCACGGGCATGAGAAATCACCGGCATCAGCGCTACAGAATGTCGGCCAATCAGCGATTGTGTCATCTGGATTGGCCTTTTATTGATTTCGAACATGGTGATCGCAGAAGGCGCAACAAATCTGGCAAGCACAATCATATCCATACTTGCTGCAAAACCACCGATGATCCTGGAGACAGAGGTAAATGAAAAAATCTTGATAAACTTTTTAAAATGGCCGCCATCAAATATGATCTGGAGCTTGTCTTTATGTAATACCCTTTTCAGTGCTACAAAATTGAATACATTGATATACAGGGCGCGACAAAGATTGGAGAAGGCGATAGAGATCACCCCATAGCCAAAATAGAGCAAGAGCACATTGGTGAGCAAAAACAAGAGGTTCCCCGTTAACGAACTAATCGCTACCGGTGCAGAATTTTGCATTCCCTGGTTAATTCCCGATACACTGAAAGACACCAGCGACAAGCCAGTGGCGATAATCGAGATCAGCAACGCCACCTGTAACCCATCATACTGAGACACATCCTTATTGATAATCGTACCGATCAGGAAATAGAAAATAAATCCTGCCATTACTGAAATCAGCAAAATACACGCAGAAGCAGATAACCCAGAACCAATCGTGAGCCCAATCTCATTATTCTCACTCTGTCCACGCAGCTGCGCAATCTTCTGCTGCAGCACGTCGCCCACCCCAGGATCAGCTAACGTCATCCATGCCAGTATATTACCCGTCGCCAGCCACAACCCTAACGTAGACGCTTCTATTCGCTTCAGGTAGAGCGGCAGGAGAATAACAGAATTGATGATATTGGTGATTACATACCCATACTGAAAAATAAAATTCCACTTTAAAATTTTGCTATTCATTAGTTTCCGCTATCTATGCTAATTCGTTTTTGGTCGTACCCACCACCGTAAACCATTCCAGAACCATATCCATAGCCATATTTATTATTACCATATCCTCTAGGCGCTACCGCATTAAATACGATCGCCGGATTGGGCAGTGCATTCAGTTTAATATTTTCATCAATTCTTTCTACAAACACCTTCGGCGTATAGGCATGGCGCACAACAAACAACGTGGCATCACAGAAAGGCGCTAATATGTACGCATCAGATACCGGGCCCACCGGCGGCACGTCCATAATGATATAATCGTACACCGTTTCCAGCTCCGCCAGTAACTCTTCCGCCTTCCCATTCAAGATCAGCTCTGCCGGATCAGTTGGTAAGCTACCTGTCAGCAAAATCGACAAGTTTTCATTTTCCTTTGCCTGCACAATAATATCCTGTGCCTTTGCCGTACCCTGCAGGTAATCCGTTATCCCGATAGACTGTTTCATTTTAAACTTGCGGTGCAGCGTAGGGTTGTTCAAATCAAAATCCAATAGTGCCACCTTTTTGCCCGTCATTGCTAGCGTTATTGCCAGGTTGGCCGCAATAAAACTTTTTCCCTCCCCAGAGATTGCTGAAGTTACCATCACCTTTTTCTTCGCTGCCCCTACTCCAAGATACCGAAGGGTAGTCCGCAAACTTCTAAACTGTTCCGAAATCAGGGTCCGTTGCTGGGAGCCCATTACAATATACTGATGCGAATGATCAGCCGTAATTTCCCCGATCACCGGTAATGCCGTTAAAGCTTCTATATCACTTTGAAACATGATATTCCTACGTAAACCTTCCTTAGCCGTCACAAAAGCGACACCTAAAATCCCTGCCCCAAAAAGCGCAGCCAGGTAGATCATCTTTCTTTTTGGGCTTACCGGGAACTCTGAAGCCTCCGCATTGTTCACGATTTTACTGCCTGATCCATTGGTGATATAAGAAAGCGCTGTTTCTTCCTTCTTTTGCAGTAAAAAAGTATAGATACCGCTCTTTATTTGCTGCTGCCGGGTAATGTCTACCAACTTGCGTTCCGTCTCCGGCATCGCCTGCAAAGCAGAAGAGTAATTGCTAGTCGTAGATGATAAGTTACTCCGGCTAGCTGTCAGGCTATTCCGCTGATTCTCCAGGTTCTGTAAAATCTGTGGTTTAATCTTATCAATCTGGTCCGTTATCGTTACATAACTCGGGTTATTCTCTCCCGTAGTCTTTTTTAAACTCTCCGCATTTAACTGCAGTTCGTATATATCTTTCACCATTTGTGACAACCCCGGATCGTTTACCCCAACGGTAGAAGGCACAATACCGCCAGCAAGGTTCTTAGACTTCACATAACGCTCCACCTGGTTTAGCACCGACAGCTGCATATTAATTTCGCCCACCTTTTGGTCGTTCGTACTCACATTTTCCAGGTAAAGTTTTCCCTGCATCCCTACATCTACTGCTCCCCGGTTAGACCGGTAGTTTTGTAAATTGCTTTCAATCTGCAGCAGCTCTTCCTGTACCGAAGCCAATCGCTGGTTAATAAACTCCTGCGTATTTGCAGCTAGCCTGTTATGCTCATCAATAGCTGCATTATTATATACCTTCAGCAAATTATTTAATACATCCTCTGCCCTTACCGGATCTTCATCCAGCAAAGCCACATTAAGAATAGTAGACAACTTATTTGCCTCAGTTACCTTTAACCTTCCCGCTAAAGAAGCGGCCGCCTTTTTCTTGCTTACTAAACTCAATAAATAATCACCCGGCTGTTTATTTTTATTGTGCGGGTTAGGCATAAACATCAAGGTACCATAAGCCGTATTTACCCACTTACTTATCGGATATTTTTTACCCTCCATCGTAATCCCGGACGGTTCGTAAAACAACTCTATTTTACCTTGTTCCTTGATTTGATCTGCATCCTTAACAATCACCTGTACCGGCGCAGTCTGATAAGCAGAAACAGTAGAAAGGCCTTTACGCTCCGTAACCGGTGCATATAACGCTAAATCTTCTACCACCTTAAACAAAATAGGATTAGAAGTAAGCACTTCTCTTTCGTTATCCAGCGTTTTCTTAGGCGTAACCGTTTCCATCGGCTCGGTCGACTTTACCTCGTCGCCCCCTTTTTTCTCGTTGATCAGGATCCGGGCATTCGCCTCATACATCGGCGGGGTTATTTTAAGATATAACCAGGCACCAATTAATGCTACAACAAACAAACCTGTAAAAAGCGGCCAGTAGGGTAATAACTTAAATAGCATATTTCCCCCCGTAGCACCAGGTGAGTTCTCTTCTGAAGTTTTTCTAATCAATTTCATCTATTCTATCTATTGTTATTCAGTTATTAGACGGGCCTTTCCTATTCACTATCTTGATATACGATCAATAATAATAGCTCCGAAAGACAGCGCACTTAGTATGATAGGCAGCAGTTGCGACGTACGGGTAGAGCCAGCTATCTTAGCCTTATTTGCTTCTACATACACGATATCATTAGATTTCAGGTAGTAATACTCTGATCCAAATATTTCGCTGTTATTCAGGTTAATCCTTTTAATTTTCTTTACGCCGTCTTCTTCACGGATAATCATTACGTTTTCCTTTTTCCCGTAGATTGTGATATCTCCCGCAAGCCCTAAAGCTTCCAGCAAGGAGATTTTTTCACTTGGTACATTCACTACCGTTGGGCGGGAAACCTCTCCCAGGATACTCACTTTGAAATTGAGCTGTCTCACAATCACTATCGGATCTACCAGTAGCTTCCTATTGATCAACTCATTCGTCAGTTTTATCCGAAGCTCGTTCGTAGTTAGCCCCACTACCTTAATTTCTCCAATCACAGGGAACTGTACATTCCCTTCATCATTTACCAAATAACCAGGTGATTGCAGATTGGCACCATTTACACTGCTGCTGCTTACATAAGAATTATTCGGCTTATTAAATATTTCGGTCGCCGCCGGATTTAGACTCGTCACCGCAATACTGAGCAGATCATTCGGCTGGATCACATTTTTTACCGGGATATTAGCAGATTTCAATACCGCATCTTGCTGATCACTGAAATAAACTGTCTTCCGGGAACTACCGCAAGAACTTAACATCAACTGCGAAAGTAAGATGAACACCATACCCAATGCGATTCGTTTAGAAGAAATCTGTAGTCCTTTAATCATGTTATTTATATTAAGTAAATCGTTACGCTATAACCACGCCCTTTTTAAACGCGTTTCAAAAATGATGCTAGCCATGCCAATTATTCGTGTAAAGGGTTGCATTTGGAAGGTATTTTCTGATAAACGTATAATAAATACGATTTCATAAATTTCTTTTAACAAAAAAACACTGCAGGAATAAATCATCAAAATTTCATTCCCCATATCGTGCATTTTTGAGTAAAAATTTTACCAATTTTCACGCTGCTAAATTTTAATTTTGGCAGAAATGGTAGAAAGAATTTGAATTTTAGCAGAAACAATTCATTTTTCAGGGAATTTGGTGTCTTTTTTTTAAGTTATTGCTGTAGTAAATCTAGTACAAATTTGTTTTACAACTCACTGTTGTACTTATAGTTGCAAAACAGATTAGCCTTACAACCTGTAGAAGTAAATATTTCCTTTCACCTTATAGGTAGTCTGGTTAAAATTCTATCAGCCTATAACTGCGGTAATCTATTCTCCTGTTCGCGCTTCCATTTTTCCAGAGCTAATTGCGTTATTATATATCACCTCGCCAACAAGTATTAATACGTATTCAGTCCAAACCTGTTCTCCGTATTTCGCGCAACGAAATACGGAGAACAGGTTATTCTGTAATCGAACCGCTTAGCTTTACCTCCTTGGATTTGGACAGGCCATAGTTCAAAAAACCAATATTATAGCGGATGCAGAACTTTACCATCAGCAACGTTAGGCAATAGACTACGACGAACTTAATCACGAACCAGATCATGAAAACTACAGTATCGTCACTATACGTAGTTATCCCCACCTTGCCCAATAATTTGAGCATAAAAGCAAGCAGGGCAAGCGGGAACATATGGTACAAATAGATTCCAAAGGTCTCTTTTCTGGGATTCAGGAAACTGGAATTGAAAGGGCGGTTAAAGATCCGTACCATCGTAATAAAAGCAATAACAGAAAAAAGCTGGTTCCCTATCCTCAAAATATTCATCGGGTTCGGCGACCCAGCCGCATACAGCAGTACCGATTCGTAGGATGCAATAATATAACAGGTTATAAATAGAAATAGCAATAGGTATACGTTCCAGGACTGGAAACGCAGGTGTAATTGATTTCTCCCTATAAAATAACCCAGCCATAAATAAAACACATAAGCAAATAAGGCGTAGACATGGGATTGGGTATTTTCAGTATATACGTATACATAAGAGTAGATTAGTGTAATCATGAGGAAGAAAAGACCTAAGTATACCTTATTTAAATACTTTTTAAAGCATAAGATCACTGCGAGTGAAAGCCAGTAATTAGGCAGGAACCACATGGCCGACTCTAAAAACATGAATACAATATATTGCCAGACAGTATTGGAACTGGGATCATGCAGTACTTGCGTTTTAAAAACAAAGAGCAGTACCACCAGTGCAAAGGCGAATAAATACGCATATAAAGTAGAAAACAACCTGTTCTTAAAATACTGAAGCGGTGGTGTATGCTCAATTTTACTGGCCAGTAAAAAGCCGGAAATGAGAAAAAAACATAGGACCCCAAATTTAAAGAAATCCATAAAGAAGAAATAGAGCGGAATATTGTTCAATGCAGGGAAGTTTTTACCTCCTTCAAAATTGGGCGTGTGTGCCCAGATAATCCCAACCATAGCAATCATACGGATCCAGTCTACAAAAGGGAAGTTGGCTAAAGCGTTTTTGTTTTCTTTCATAACCAACAAAACTTTAAAAACTACACCAAAAAACGAGATGCCGCAAGGGCAGCCGGGAACTCCGCAGCCAAAATAAAAATCATACCAATTATCTGATAATCAGTAAAATAATTCCTAAAAGTGGTAAGATGATAAATAATTGGTTTCTTCTCCTATTTATTCTGCCAGGCACAAAACATTTTGTTCATAAAACGTATTAGTATTAATTTCCCCTTACCATTTTCTTTATTTTATGAAAAAAGCCTACATCATCCTTGCACACAAAAACCTGGACCAGCTGATGAGATTAGTGGAAAGGTTAGATGATGCTGCTTCTTACTTTTTTATTCACATAGACCTTAAGACAACCATAGATTCTTACCACGAATCTTTACTCGCAAAGAATAACATTACGCTGATTAAAAGAATATCCACTAAATGGGGTGGGTTTAGCCTGGCCGATGCGACTTTGAATGCTATGCAGGCCGTACAGGAATCCGCCATTCCATTTAATTCCATTAGTTTATTGAGCGGACAGGATTATCCGATCAAAAGCAACGAAGAAATTGATCAATTTTTAGCCAATTCGAAGTATAGCGTGTTTCTTGATTATTTCCCCTTGCCCAATTACCGCCGATGGAATACCGGTGGCACCTACCGCTATAAAAAGTATTTTTTCGGGACCAGCTCTGTGCCGATCTTCTTTTCTAAATCGCTTAACTTGCTGTCGATGCTCATCCCGCCGTTTGCGCGAAAGTTACCCGATCATTTACGCCCGTATTGCGGCTCGCAATGGTGGACGATGGACTTATACGCGCTGCAATACATTTTGAGGTATGTAGAAAAAAACCCTAAATATTATAATTTTCATAAATTCACTTTTGCGCCCGACGAGCTTTTTTTCCATACGATCTTACTGAATGCTAAGGATGAGAGAATAAGAAACAGTATTACTAATAGTAATTTGCGGTATATGAGGTGGATAAGTGTAGAAAATCCGCACCCGGAAATCCTCACTAAGGAAGACTTTCCCCAATTATCCTCTTCCGAAGCACTTTTTGCCAGGAAGTTTGATGCTGCAGAAAACAGCGAAATACTTGATCTGATAGATCAAAAACTGACACCTAAGGAAGAATTTTAAAACCTATATGTTTACCGGATATGTAATTGCAAAAGTTCTGTTATCATCTACGCTAATTAACTAACAAATATAAAGCTATGAAAACAAAAATTTTTGCAACCGGAATTGCGGTACTGTTTCTCTACCTGACAGTAAACGCTACTAACGAACTGATTAAACCAAAATCCACGAAAGCTATTGTGGCCATACCAAAAAAGCTGGAGTACGACAACAATAAGGAGTCTATCCGCCGTGCGTATTATGCCAACCTCGATCAGCTGGTAAAAACAATTAAAGACAATAATTATGCAGTATCCTTAAGAGGGCATGCAGATTCCATTGGGCGCTATAAGTACAACTGGGTATTGTCAGACAAACGTGCGATCAGCGTAAAAGAATACCTGGTGAGTAAAGGGGTGAGTGAAGATAAAATTGTGACTACACCATTTGGCAGCACCGTACCCATCGCGACAAATAAAACTGCTGCTGGCAGACAAAAAAACAGGAGAGTGGAAATCGAATTGAAGAAGATAGAAATTTGAAAAGCTCGCGCCTCTGGGTAACTAGAGGCGCCCGTCTACTTCTTCTTTTTTAAGAAATCCTTTCACATCATATATAATTCCAGGCGTATTCACAAACGCACTCACCTCCAGTTCTGCAAACTGATAATGCCCTACAGCAAGAATCACCGCTTCAAACTTTTGTCCCTCAATAACAGCTAAATCATTGAGAATGTGTAACCCGTACTCTTCCAGTACCGCAGCGCTGCTTGCCCAGGGGTCGTAGATTACCGGCTCTATATGAAACGACTTAAACTCGTTGACCATATCAATCACCCGCGTATTACGTACATCCGTACAGTTCTCTTTAAAAGTGAACCCGAGAATCAGTACCCGCGCTTCAGTTACTGAAACCTGTTTTTTCACCATCAGCCTTAGTACTTCCTCCGCTACATAAGCCCCCATACTATCATTTAACCGTCGTCCGGCCAAAATAATCTCCGGATGATAACCTAGCTCCTGTGCTTTTTGCGCTAAGTAATACGGATCTACCCCAATGCAATGCCCGCCAACCAATCCCGGCTGAAACTTAAGGAAATTCCATTTCGTACCTGCCGCTTCGAGCACCTCATGGGTATCGATCCCCATCCGGTTAAAAATCTTGCTTAGTTCATTCACAAAAGCAATATTGATATCCCGCTGCGAGTTTTCTATCACTTTCGCTGCCTCCGCTACTTTAATTGATGGTGCTTTGTAAGTACCGGCCACAATGATAGACTGGTAAAGCTGATCTACATACTCTGCAATTGCCGGAGTAGAACCGGCCGTAACTTTCAGTATTTGTGTAACCGTGCGGTTTTTATCTCCAGGATTGATCCGTTCCGGAGAATACCCCGCAAAAAAATCGGTATTAAAACGAAGTCCGCTATACTTTTCCAGCAGCGGCACACACTCCTCTTCGGTTACCCCCGGGTAAACCGTAGATTCATAAATAACCACATCACCTGGCTGGAGCACTTCACCGACAGCCTGACTAGCTTTGTAGAGTGCCGTGAGATCAGGTTTATTATATTTGTCGATAGGTGTAGGCACCGTAACGATATAAATATTGCAGTCCTGTATATCCTGTAGCTGATCCGTAAAAGTCAATCCGATTCCCCCTGCCGGAGTTAAACTTACTTCATTTAACTCTGCTGGTGTTACTTCAAGTGTATAATCTGTACCCTGTTTCAGTTCGCTAATCCGCGCCTGGCTGATATCGAACCCCGTAACAGGATATTTTTTAGCGAAAGCTACCGCAAGTGGTAATCCCACATAACCTAAACCTATAATCGCAATTTTTGTATCGGAAGTATTCAGTTGCATTCCTCGTTTCTTGTAAAGCGCACAATTTACACATTCTGTTTTAATGACTCCATTTTTATTCTTTGTCTCGCTATAAACAGCAAATAGCAGAGGGCTGATTGGTGCGGTTAATTGTCTTTATTATCCAGCCGGATTATCACTAAAATTTTACCTGCAGTACCAGGCGATCAGCATTAATTTATCTAATTATACGAATCAGCAGTTTAATTTCTTATTTATTTTCGTTTACTTTGCGGCATTATGAATAATTAGTCTAAATAAGCTTTGAGGATAACATTACTTTTTTTTCTACTCTTTTCCGTGTCTGCCCAATCACAAATAAAACAATTTAGCCTTACTGGGAAGGTTACCGACGAACAACATAAACCATTGGAATTTGCTACAGTAAGCATTCCTGGAACAGATGACATCACCTATACCGATGCGTCCGGCAATTATAAGCTGGCATTGCATACAGCCCCGGTCGCGGCTATAACTATAAAAATAACAACCGTAGGCAAAGAAAGCCAAACCAGGGTAATCAGCTTACCGGAAGTTGGTGTTTCGCAGGTTTTCCTGATGCGCGACCTAAGCTTGAGTTTAAAGAATGTAACAGTTACCTCGCAACGGAAAAAAAGCGATATTTCTAATTCTTCCATTGTATTCGACAGGCAGACGCTCGATCAAATGCAGGCCTTTAGTCTCGCCGATGTGTTAAACAATCTACCCAGTAAACGCACGGCCGCCCCCAACCTGCAATACAGACAAACCATCAGTTTACGGTCGGCCACCAGCGGCGACCCCGTCCAGCAGTCGTTAAACTCTATGGGTGTCGCCATTTATATTGATGGTATCAGGCAATCCAACGATGCCAATATGCAAAATAAAAACATTGGTTTATGGGGTACTACCAGCTCATTGGTTACCAATAACTCCGATCCTGAAATTGGCAACCCTTCTTACGATTCTGCACTCGGCGGATTGGATATTAGAAACCTCCCCGTTGATAACATTGAAAGTATAGAAGTGGTTTCTGGAGTAGTATCAGCAAAATACGGGGAGCTTACTGATGGGGCGATTTTTATTACGCGGCAGGCAGGTAAAACGGATTATTCTGCCAGTGTAAGATTAAATGGCAGTTCTACCAATACATCGCTTTCCAAAGGCTATTATTTAGGTAAAAAAGCAGGGGCTTTAAACGTAAACGTCAACTACCTGAACAGCGTGCAGAGCCCCACAGATGACCTTAAAAACTATAGCCGGTTTAATGGAGGGTTAATGTGGACTACCTACCTGAGTAAAGCCATCAAAAACACATTCTCCGCAGATTACAGTTATAAAATCGATAACGCCAAAGAAGATCCAGACGATGGCACCCAGAAGCGGATGTATAGTAAAGAACGTAAAACAGGCTTCACCAACCGCACCTCTTTACAAGTTAACCAAGGCTGGTTAAACCGGGTAAATCTTGCCCTAAGTTATGACAACGGGTATCAGGAGACTTATAAACAACTTTACGTCAACGGTGCACCATTGCCTGTAGGTGATAAAGATACTACAGGCATTTACGAAGGCTATTTTATTCCCGGTAACTTTTTCTCCGTTAACCATATTATTGGTAAACCCTACAATGCCAGCGCCAATCTTGATTTTACAGGCTCTTTCCTTACGGGCAAACTCAATCATGGCATCAGTTATGGCGCAAGCGCTTATCTTTCCGGAAACAGCGGCACAGGAATTATTGCAGATCCAAGTCAGCCCTTCAAAAATATTCCCAGCGGGGCCTATAAAAGTGAAAGACCGTACGATTTTGACCTCTTAAAGGATATCATCAATTACGGATTTTATGCAGAAGACAAAGTTAAGATCAAACTCTTTAACCGAGACCTTAATCTGAACGCCGGTTTGCGTTACGACTTGCAAAACGGTGCACCCAGCTTCCAGCCCCGCATTAATGGAAGTTACCAGCTCAACTCCCGCTGGTCGTTGCGCGCTGCTTACGGTATTGCCAGTAAAGCACCTTCTATGGCTTACCGCTATCCTGGTCCAACTTATTTCGATGTACCTCTAATTAACGCCTACAACGGAAATGTGAACGAAAGCCTTTACCTGGTCTACACCAAAAAAGTAGTTCATGATAATAGTCAATTGAAACCTTCCCGTTCCAGCCAGCTGGAACTTGGTGTGAGTGCAGATTACGACTTTTTAAATTCTTCTTTATATGGTTATCTCAAACGAAACCGTGACGGCTTTAACAGCTCAGACACCTTTGTGCCTACGTACTTGCCGGAATACACTTATACTCTTGTACCAGGTAACAAACCTATCTACCAGGAAACTGGCAGCACTAAGCTTTATGCTACACTAAGCGATAAACAGGTAAACAATAATGCAAGATCAGACAACTATGGTATAGAATGGCTGATCAATACCAGGAAAATTGAACAACTGCAAACCTCCTTCAACTTCAGTACCTCTGTCAGCTATTCCAAATCCAGCAATATCGGCAACACTATCAGGGCAGCCGGCGATGGCTATATCCAGGGCGGTGCTACAGCTTGGTACGGAATTTATCCGGCACAAAACTCCAAAAACCTAAATATACTTTCGAAATTGAGTACTGACACACACATTCCGAAGCTTGGCTTTGTAGTAAGCGTAAGCTTAGATGTCTATTGGAAGAACACTACAGAACTCCTTGGGCAGAGCAATTACCCTACCGCGTATCTGGACAAAGACCTCAACTATTTCCCCATCACTAACTTCGACCCAAACAATAAAGACAACGGCTTCCTGCTGCTCGCTCCCGATAAAGCAAACAAAGTAGGCGATCCCCCATTCGTTTACACCAGTCTAAGTTTGCGCGTAGCCAAAGAAATCAAAAAGAAAGTCCGCATTTCCCTGTACGCCTATAACTTTCTCGACACACATATAGAATACTTCAACCCCATATCAAATCTCCCTACAACTTACAGCACCCCCGTCAACGTTGGCGCAGAACTATCCATTAAATTTTAATTACGCATACACCAATATTATATCACATGAAACACTTCAGTAAATTTATCATCGCGGCCACCCTCATCATGGGCCTGGCTTCCTGCAAAAAAGACAACAACGACGACGTAAAACCGGTCAGCCTTACCGTCAAAATAGATTTTGACGCAGAGAATGCAGGTTTCGGCTTCACTTATGAAAAAACCAACGTAAAAATTACCAACCTCACCACCAACCAAACCTATACCACTACAGCAGCAGCAGATGGAACAGCCGCTTTTACGCAGATTGCACCAGGTAATTACGACCTAAGCGCTACACTCGCTATTACCGCAGCAGATTTTAACGCAAAAACCGGTGCTAATGTACAAGAAGATGTTGCCTACAACGGCTCTTTAACACGCCAAAGTATTGTAACCGATGCACAACTTGCGGTTACACTTAAAACCGGACGCGTAGGTGACTTTGTGATCAAGCAGATCTATTATGCAGGCTCCAGCGCTTCTAATGGCGCCATATTCCGCGACCAGTTTTTTGAGATTTATAACAATTCTAACGCTACCCTTTATGCAGACAGTTTATACTTTGCACAAGTATTAGGCAATAATGCCGCAGCCACAAAGGTAGACTTATCACAGGGCTTCTTTCAATCATCCGGACAATACGATTGGGCAAAATCACAGAACATGTCTTCTGCCAATCCAAACACCAATTATATCTACGCTAAATCTATATTTATGATTCCTGGCAGCGGTAAACAGTACCCTGTAGAACCAGGTAAAAGCATTATTATTGCTGCTTCTGCACAAAACCACCAGGCACCGTATGTTGGCGCAGACGGAAAAGCGATTACCGTTAAAGACCCTTCACTTACTGTCGACTTAAGCAAGGCTGATTTTGAAGTCTACCTGGGTGATCAAACTAATATTAACCCATTGGCGTCAGATGTCAACAACCCTTCGGTAACTAATGTAACGGTGATTGATAATAACACCAACCGTGATTTAATATTGGACAACCTTGGGCGCGACGGACTTGTACTTTTTAAAACTACAGCAGACCCTAAAACATGGCCTAAATTTGCCACTCCAGACGTAACCCAGATTACCATTAACACCAAACTATATATCCAGGTGCCTATTCAATATGTGATCGATGGCGTTGGCTTACAGCATACCGTTATCGCTTCACGTATGCCGAAACGCTTACCAGATGTACTAGATGCCGGCGAAACTTACATACCTGCAGGTTCGTATTCCTCACAATCTGTAGTCCGCAAAACAAGCAAAACTATCGGCACCCGTATCGTATTAAAAGACACCAATAACTCTACCAGTGATTTTGGTTACCTGCCAAAATCTGATCCTTCAAAAGCAGCCACCTCTTTTGTAAATTAATGAAATTCATCAAACTCATCATTTTAAACCTGCTGTTTCCAGCCGTTGTTTTTGCTCAAAAAACAACGGCCGACAGCCTGTATTTATATAATCAGGATTATAAAACTATCCGTTATATAACAGAAAGCGGTACGCAGCTCATCAGCTCAGAAATCATCAAATTAAGCACCGCCTCCATCAATTATCAGCAAGCTAACGGGCATTTCCGTACCGCACAAGAAGCCGAAGAATCGAAAACCTTATCCTTCGGTACCTCAGGCATCACCACCCTTAGTAAATTTAAGCTCTATGGCTACTTCAACTTTAGCCGGTCGTGGCAAGACAGCCTTGCCTGGAACCTGCAAGGCGTAAACAATGCCGCAGATCCTTATTATTATGCCGCAGGTAAAGCTGGCAAATACAAGCGCCAAAACTATACCATGGGCGGCTTAGTCACCTATAAATTGCCTGGTAAACACTTTTATGCAGCCAGTGGGATAGATTACCAGTACAATACTGCATCACGTTCCGTAGACCCGCGCCCCTCTGTTCAAACCCTTAACCTACTCGTTACCCCAGAACTGATTTACAAAAACAAACGACATACTGCCGGTCTTGGATTAGTCTATGGTTTCGGACATGAAAAGAATAAAATAAGCTATAAAAACGACGAATATGATAAGGGTTTAAGCTATCCAGACAGGGTAACTTATCTGATGATGGGCTATGGATACTTCACCATTGGAGGGGCTGACGACCTTATGCGGGAAAGCAATACCATTGGGGCAAACCTCAACTACGCCTATCAGGACAGTACCACCTCATTCCGTACCCGTTTTGCCTATCAAAAACAAAAAGAAGATAACCTTTTTCCTTTAGACGAATCTATCAATAACCGGCTAATCAGTTCATTTTATCTGCACGACTACACCTGGTCATTCTTGGCTAGTCAGCATAACACCAACTTCAGGCACCAGCTCTACGCCAACCTGAATGCCAAAAAAAGTAACGACAACAACCTGGAACTTGGCGGTGTAAACTATCGTTACTCTAGCTTTGCCGCCCTTTTAGGATATACAATACAGCCTTATAGCTTGTCTTCCCTTAACTTTGAATTTGGCTTTAATGCGCTCTATTACCATCAGCAGCAAAAAGATATCGGTGCCGACCATAACATGGATTTCACTTATATCAAACCAAGCCTGCAGGCGGCTGTATATAAAAAATACCGTAATGCCGACCGGTTAAAGTTTAGCTTATCACCCTCAGTGCGTTTACCAGTAAGCAGTAACTTTATCGTACCGCAAACCCAAGAAAACATCTTTACTTATTCCATTGCTTACCCTGCTTACACTTACAACACCGCCACCATTGGCAGCATCGAAACTGGAGTAGAATATACCACTTCGCATTTTATTAAAGACGTAAGGAGTGGCTTTGCCATTAACAGCACCTACATTAAACCGATAACTACAGGCACCATTTATACCGGCAGTACATTTATTCCCTCTAAAAGCTTTTTGGACCTTTCCTTCAGCTTTAACATTTATTTTTAGCTTTACCCTTTTGCGATCAAAACCACATGACAAAAGTTATCATTTTTATCAGTGTACTATTTATTACCTTGCTCCAAATCTCCTTTAACCATACGGAACAGGGTGGTGCAGCGATCCATCCTGATTCCCTTAGATCCATTTACAGCAAACCCAGCAATCAGTGGCCCAAACCGGAAATTGATTCTGGCATCAATTGGGAAGAACTAGGCATTTTGCCTCCCTCTCCCCTCGCTGGTGCCAAAGATTCCCTGCAAACTGTGATCGCATTGGGTAAAATACTTTTTTATGATCCCCGGTTATCCGGCTCTAATCAAATTTCCTGTATCAGCTGCCATGCACCAGAAATGAACTGGGCAGATGGCAGAAAAGTTTCTCTCGGCCATAACCAAGCAGCAAACTCCCGAAACTCTCCATCTTTAGAAAATGTATGGGCATTAAAAAAACTCTTTTGGGATGGCCGTGCAAGCAGCCTGGAAGATCAGCTTACAGGCCCTATTGCATCTGACATTGAAATGCACCAGGACCTGAAAAAACTATCCGGCAAACTTTCCAAAATCAAAGGTTACCGCCCCTTATTTACAGCCGCATTTGGCGATAAAAAGATTACACAAGACCGGATTATTAAAGCCCTTTCTACTTATGAAAAGACCTTTACCAGCCGTAAAAGCGATTTCGATTACTTTCTTGAAGGCAATAAAAAACGAATGACAGACCAGCAGCTGGAAGGGCTTCATCTCTTTCGAACTAAAGCCCGTTGTATGAATTGTCATAACGGACCCTTATTTACAGATAATGATTTTCATAATTTAGGCTTAACTTATTATGGTCGCGATAAATACGAAGATCTCGGCCGCTATACCATCACTAAAAAACCAGAAGATGTAGGCAAATTTAAAACCCCTGGCTTGCGTAATGTATTGCGTACCCGTCCCTGGTTTCATAACGGATTATTTGATAATATTGAAGGAGTAATGAATATGTACAGCAACGGTATGCCGCAGCCAAAACCTACACCAGCACAGTTAAATGACCCCCTTTTTCCACAAACAGATATACATATCAAAAGACTAAACTTAACTAAAACAGAAAAAGAAGCAATTATCTCATTTTTGGGCGCAATTACTACAGAACCATGGGGAATTAGCGCTCCGGTTTTGCCAGAATAAGAAATCTTTATAATTTTAGCACTTAATCATCAAAATATTTAACAATTAACCTAATATTAGTACCGTTAGTTGTAAAAATTAACACTACTTTTTATATCTTGCACCTATACGAAAAGGTTAACAAATCCATTAAAAATGAAAAATATTACTAGTATTTGCTGCATAGGAGCAGGTTATGTAGGCGGACCAACAATGGCGGTTGTTGCGAAGCAATGTCCCGGTATTAAAGTGACTATTGTCGATCTTAATGAGGCACGTATTGCTGCCTGGAACGATGAAGATGTTAACAATATACCCGTTTATGAGCCAGGTCTTAGTGATATTGTTGCCGAAGCAAGAGGAAGGAACTTATTCTTCTCTACTGATGTTGATAAAGCAATTGACGAAGCGCAGATGATTTTCATCTCAGTAAATACACCAACAAAAACGTATGGTGCCGGTAAAGGTATGGGAGCTGACTTAAAATGGATTGAGTTATGCGCAAGACAGATCGCAAGAGTATCAAAAACTGACAAAATTATTGTAGAAAAATCAACTTTACCTGTGAGAACTGCAGAAGCAGTGAGAGATATCTTACAAAACACAGGTAACGGAGTAAAATTCCAAGTACTGTCAAACCCAGAATTTTTGGCAGAAGGAACTGCTGTAGAAGATCTACTGAGCCCGGACAGGGTTTTAATTGGTGGTGATTCTTCAGAAGAAGGACAAGAAGCTATACAAGCATTGGTAGATATCTATGCACAATGGATCCCTGCAGAAAGAATCTTAACAACTAATGTGTGGTCATCAGAACTTTCTAAATTGGTAGCAAATGCATTTTTAGCACAAAGGATCTCCTCTATCAATGCGATTTCTGAACTTTGTGAAAAAACAGAAGCAGACATTACTGAAGTTTCAAGAGCCATTGGTACAGATAGCCGTATTGGTCCGAAATTCCTAAAAGCCTCTGTAGGTTTTGGTGGATCATGCTTCCAGAAAGATATATTAAACCTTGTTTATATTTCACGTTCATTCGGTTTGCAAGAAGTTGCAGATTATTGGGAACAAGTGATCATTATGAACGACCACCAAAAGAAAAGATTTGCCTTAAACATTGTTCGTAGTTTGTACAACACTGTTTCTGATAAAAAGATCACCTTCCTGGGCTGGGCATTTAAGAAAGACACCAATGATACCCGCGAATCTGCAGCGATCTATGTAGCTGACGAGTTATTGAACGAGCAAGCTAAGATCCGGGTTTACGATCCTAAAGTTCAGGAGAAACAAATCTATGGTGATATGGATTACCTGGAAACCAGACAACCAGAAGAAAACAAAAAAGGTCTGTCTGTATTCCTTGATCCGTATGAGGCTTGTAAAGACTCTCATGCGATTGCTATCTTAACGGAATGGGATGAGTTTAAAGATTATGACTGGCAGAGGATTTATGACAACATGCTGAAACCAGCGAAAGTGTTTGACGGAAGAAATCTATTAGATACTGCAAAATTGACAGCGATAGGATTTAAAGTTCAATCTATCGGTATCAAATAGATTTACTGATCAATTAATAGTATAAATACGAAGGCAACCTACTACAGGTTGCCTTCGTTGATATAGGATCATTTATTTATAGCTTTCTGGCTTGTTTTTATCCTTTACCCATACATATCTTTTGCATTGGCAAAAAGGACACCAATAAATTCTTAATGGTAAAAACCCAAGTACCTTCTTCAACACAAATCCTCTTGGTACCTGGTAATGAAATGTTGTAGAACATTTTCTACAACTATAGTCTGTATAACTCATAATAGGCTGGAAATTCTAAAATATCGCCAGAATATTTCTATATCAGAAATTATGCCAAATAATTTAACATTACAATATATGTAAAGATAATTCGTTAATAGGCGTTATCTTCTCCATGGAAAACATTAATAACTGTCATAAATATAATTTGAATATCTAACATGCTGCTCCAGTGCTCCAGGTACCAGATATCATGCTCTACCCTGCTTTCCATGGCACCATCGTCTTTAGTCTCTCCACGGAATCCATTCACCTGCGCCCAACCGGTTATCCCTGGTTTAACGAACTGTCTTACCATATACTGACTGATGATTGCAGAATACTCTTCAGTATGGCGCAACATGTGCGGCCTCGGGCCAACTACACTCATATTACCCAAAAAGACATTAAAGAATTGCGGCATTTCATCTAAGCTAGACTTACGTAAAAAAGCACCAATCTTAGTAATCCTCGGGTCACCCTTTGTAGCTTGTTTTTTATGACTATCGTCATTCATCCGCATACTTCTAAACTTATAACACCAGAACGGGGTATCATTGATCCCGCTACGCTGTTGTTTAAACAGTATAGGTCCTTTACTTTGTAATTTGATCAGCAATCCAATAATAGGATATAACCAGCTTAAAACAAAGATGATTACAAGGCTACTAAATACAAGATCAAACATTCTTTTCTTAAAGCGGTTACTCATTGCCTCTAAAGGCTCATCCCTTAATGTGATGATCGGGAATTCACCACCCATATAACTTATCGTATACGGCGCAGCAAGCACACCGGCAAAATCTGGTATAAATTTCAGCCTAAGCATTTGTTTGTCGGCCTCCAATACCAGTGGTTTAACCTCATGCATCCTAGACGGAGAGATCGCTACAAAAATGTCCTTAACGCCGTACAGTACAGCTTCTTGCATTTGTGAGCTCAGTTGAGCCGACACTTGATCACCAGCTTTTCCATACATGGAATCGTCTTCTTCAAGTGTACCAAAATAATCCACGTTTTTCTGTTTCTGTAAATAATCTGCGATCCGATCTCCTGTTCCATTTTTTCCCATCACCGCAATCTTACGCGTAGAGTTAAACCTACTGATCAGCACATGCTGAATGTAAGTCCCGATAAACCTGTCTACTGTAAAGGACACCGACAGTAAAACGTAAAATAGTACTAAGAACGTTCTTGAAAAATCGAAATCTTTTGCAAACAGTAAGTAGATGGAAAATAAGACAAAATGTAAAAAGAGACTTTTTATAGTGGATCGGTAGATCCTTTGAATTTTCCTTGCATTATATGCAGAATATAATTTAAATACCGCAGTATTAAATAACCATAATAAATTACATACAACTAAATAGTGCTTGTTTAATTCATCATTGACTTCTTTGCCCAGGTGCGACGTAAGATAGTAAGCACCAATATAAACGATGTTTAATACTAATATATCTGTAATCATCAGAATATATCGCAGCAAATAGAGGTATCGGGTTTGAATCGGCATAAAAAACTATAAGAAACAAAGTTAAATAAATATCATTGTATAAAAAATAATTAACATTAATTAACTGCAACGTCAATATACACAATAAAAAGTGTAATTAACAGTATTAATATCAAAGGTAATTAATGCAATATATGTCCGTTCAACAAAAAACAAGAAGAGGGACATCAATTATAAAATAAAGTTATAAAAAAATATAAAATATGTCATTCAAGTAAAGGAGTAAAATAATAAAATCCTCTTCACTAAAACTATATTAGTTCTAGCTGCTTTCAAAATCGTAGTTAGCAAATAAATAATTTAAAATTCAGCTCAAAAATCTTCTCATATTTACATCAAAAGTGCAATTTAAACACTAAAACAGTGCATTACACAGTTTATACTTTAAAAAAGAAATTAATTAACAAATTATTTACAGTTTATTAACCTCAAAGCAGTTCATTAATTACCATCCTTTCTTATATTCCAAATTTAACAACTCAAAGCTCTCAAAAATAAAAATAAGTGCATATATTTATAAATAAAAACCAAATTAAACCAAAAAGCTCTTAGAAAATGATACTTTTTCAGCCTGTATGATAGATAATAAAGTTACAAGAAAACAAACGCCAAACTCATGATTAAGACAGCTGATAACTCCTGGATAAATGAAGAACGACACTATTTAAAATGCCCATATTGTGAAAAAGGGCGACTTAGTATAAGAATAAAAAGAGGATTTTTTGTGAAACACATTTTTACCTGGATAGGTAATAAAAGATATAAGTGTGACACCTGCGAAAGAACTAAATATGTAAACGAATAAAATTACGAAGAAAGACTTGTTAGGTGAAGCTGACAAGTCTTTCGCAATATTTCATTAACTTTTTTACGCGATTTTTAGTAAGTATTTACCATATCCGCTTTTAACTAATTCTGCACCCAGAGTTTGTAATTGCGCCTTATCAATAAAGCCCATTCGGTAAGCTACCTCTTCGATACATCCGATCTTAAGACCCTGACGTTCTTCGATAACTTGCACAAACTGTCCTGCTTGCATTAAAGACTCAAAAGTTCCTGTATCTAACCAGGCTGTTCCCCTGCTCAAAATACCTACTTTTAAATTTCCTTGTGCCAGATACACTTTATTAACATCTGTTATTTCGTATTCCCCTCTTGGAGATGGCGCTATATTCTTAGCAATTTCTACTACTGTATTATCATAAAAATACAATCCTGGAACTGCATAATTAGATTTAGGCTCTAATGGTTTCTCTTCGATGGATAAGGCCTTATTGTCTGCATCAAACTCCACTACACCATAACGTTCAGGATCAGCAACCTGGTAAGCGAATACTACACCTCCATTTGGCTCTTTTAGGTCCTGCAGCAAATGCGATAGTCCGTCACCATAAAAGATATTATCTCCAAGGATCAGCGCTACACTGTCAGTACCGATAAACTCTTCGCCAATTACAAACGCCTGCGCTAATCCGTTTGGCACCTCTTGTACTGCATAAGAGATCTTACATCCGATACGCGACCCGTCGCCCAATAGTTTTTCAAACTGTGGTAAATCGTGAGGAGTGGAAATGATCAGCACTTCATTAATGCCGGCCAGCATTAAAATAGATAGTGGATAATAAATCATTGGCTTGTCATAGACAGGCATCATCTGCTTACTGCAGGCAAGTGTTAGTGGGTGTAACCTGGTGCCAGATCCCCCTGCTAATATAATTCCTTTCATCGTTAATTAGGTTGTTTGTGGATTTTGGATTAAAAAGGGTAAAACCAGATCTTTTTCAGACAAGCTCATCTGATCTGCTGGTATTTTCCAGTCTATATTTAAAGAAGGATCGTCATATCTCAAACCACCTTCAGCTTCCTTATGGTAACCGTTATCACATTTATATGCAAAAATTGCAGTTTCGCTAAGCACAGAAAATCCATGTGCAAAGCCACGCGGAACATATAATTGTAAGTTATTTTCTGCTGTAAGTTCTACAGATACCCATTCTCCATAAGTAGGCGAACCTTCTCTAAGATCTACAGCAACGTCTAACACAGCGCCCTCAATCACTCTTACTAACTTTGCCTGTGCAGAATCACCTTTTTGAAAATGAAGCCCTCTAACCACACCATAAGTAGATGCAGATTGATTATCCTGCACAAAGTTTCCAGATTGCCCAGTCAATGCTTCAAACTTTGGCTGACTAAAACTTTCAAAGAAATAACCTCTGCTATCTTTAAAAACAGTTGGGGTAATGATAAAACATCCCTTTAATTTTGTTTCTTCTACTTTCATGCTCTTAATTCGTATTGACCTTTATAATAATTCTTGTAATCGCCAGAGGTAATATTGCTCAGCCACTCTTCATTTTCCAGATACCAGTCTACTGTTTTTGCTAAACCTTCTTCAAATTGGAGACTTGGTACCCAATCCAAATTCTGCTGCAATTTGCTAGAATCAATTGCATATCTCATATCATGACCAGCACGATCAGTTACATAAGTAATTAATTTTTCAGATGATCCTGGTTCGCGACCAAGCTTTTCATCCATTATTTTACACAGTAATTTAATCAAGTCTATGTTTTTCCATTCATTATGCCCGCCAATATTATAAGTCTCCCCAGTTTTAGCACCGTGAAAAATTACATCTATTGCTCTTGCATGATCCTCTACCCATAGCCAATCCCGTACATTTTCCCCTTTTCCGTAAATTGGAACCGGTTGGTTGTTTTTAAGATTATTAATTGCAAGAGGAATCAGCTTTTCAGGAAAATGATGAGATCCATAATTGTTAGAACAATTAGAAATCACTACATCTAATCCATAAGTGTCATGGTAAGCCCTTACAAAATGATCAGAACTTGCTTTAGAAGCAGAATATGGACTGTGCGGATCATAGCTGGTAGACTCCGTAAACATTCCGGTATCACCTAATGCGCCATACACTTCATCAGTTGATACATGATAAAAACGTTTTTTATCATAATCGCCTTTCCAATGTTCTTTCGCCGCATTTAAAAGGTTAACCGTACCAATCACATTGGTCATCACAAACTCCATTGGGTTACTGATAGAACGGTCTACATGAGATTCTGCAGCAAGATGTATTACCGAATCAAACTGATGTTGTTTGAACAACTCATTAATAAATACAGCATCGACGATGTCACCTTTCACAAATTCGTAATTAGGCAGACTATCAATGTCAGTTAGATTTAACAAGTTTCCTGCATAGGTCAGTTTATCCAGGTTGACAATATGATAATCAGGATACTGATTCACAAATCTGCGAACCACATGTGATCCAATGAATCCGGCTCCACCCGTGATTAGAATCTTTTTGGACATAGTTTTATTTATTTTTTCTTAGCTAATAAATTGCTATAATAATACGAAATGAATGTGAGAAGTTCAAGCACATTAAGAATTTGGACTCAAAAAATGATAAAAATTAAAGTATAATAAGTCGAAAGGATAAAAGAAGAAATGATTAGAAATGTAATTTCGTTAAAAAGAGAGAATATTATAAATTAAAAAATATAATTTCAATTATTAGCTGCTTAACAAAGCTTGAATTTAGGGATTATGCTATAAATATGAGTTTTACCTATTAAAAGAGCTCCTAAAAAGCATTATCCTCTCCACGAAACACATTAATAATAGTGAGAAAGATGATTCTTACATCCCACATCAAAGACCAGTTCTCCACATAATATATGTCGTGTTCTACACGTTGCTCCATATCTTCCGTTTCTTTTGTTTCTCCGCGGAGACCATTTACCTGTGCCCAACCAGTTATACCAGGTTTGGCAAAATGCCTCACCATAAATTTATCTATTAATGCTCTGTATTCTTCCGTATGCTTCAACATATGTGGTCTTGGCCCAACTACACTCATGTTACCCTCAAAAACATTAAAGAATTGCGGCAATTCATCCAGGCTCGTTCTTCTTAAGAAACGACCTACCCGGGTAACCCTGGCATCGTTCTTTGTTGCCTGTTTTAAATGGCTATCACCATTAACAGTCATACTTCTAAACTTATAACACCAGAATGGCTTATCATTCCTTCCGCTCCTTAATTGTCTGAACAAAATTGGCCCTTTGCTTTCCAGCCTAATGATGATCGCAATAATCGGAAATAACCAACTTAAAAGCAATAGAATAACCAGGAAGCTAAAACACATATCAAAAGCCCGCTTTTTAAACCTGCTTTCTAATTGTTCTAAAGGTTCGTTCCGCAGCGTCATCATCGGGAACTCGCCACCGAGATATGTGATTGTAAAAGAAGAAGCTAAAGCCCTGCCCATATCCGGTATAAACTTGAGTCTGATTAATTGCTTGTCTGCCTCTTTAACCAGCGCACCAAGGTCGTCCATTCTTTCAGGAGCTACACAAACATATAAATCTTTCACACCAGCATTAACTGCTTCTCCAAGCTCAAAAATTAAATCGTCCTGCAGATTACCTTGTTTATCTGGAAACATACTTGTATTGGAGCCTACAAAACCATAAAAGCTCAGGTTTCGCTGACTTTTTAAATAGTGCTTCAACCTTGCTGCAGTATAGTTACTACCCATGATCGCCACACTTTTTGTGGCTTTAAACTTTTTGACAAGAATATACTGAAAAACAGTTCCTAAAAACCTGTTTAAAATGCAAGCAACTATGAGCAACGAATAGAAGACGACTAGTAATGACCGGGAAAAATCACTGTCTTTAAAAAAAAACAAGTAACAAGTAAACATTGCGCCATGTAGTACAACAGCTTTCCATGTAGCCCGATAAATCTTTTCAATTTGTTTAGCGCTACCCTCGGTATACAAGCCAACGACTAGAGAATTGACTAGCCATAAAAGATTACAAATAACAACATAATGATTATGCCATTCTGTATGGGTTTTGATCCCCAGCTGCCTGGTAATAGAAAATGCCAGATAGTATACAGCATTCAGCATTAACAAATCGACAATAGGCAAAATGAAACGCAACAGGTATAGATATCTAGTCTGCATGTATTTTTAGCAAAGCGTGTAAGTTAGCAGTAAACGGATGCACTAACAACAACCTTACCACTTTAACTTTGGATTTCAAAAATAGATATTTTTATTAAAAAATATCTATTTTATTGATACGTTCGATTGCTATATCGCTTGCACTACATTTCCGGTTTTTGCTACTTGACCTCCATATATCTGTTCAAAATGTGCAGCATATTGATCAATAATAATCTCCCAATCATATATGTTAACGATCTTATCATTGTTGTTTTTGACCATCAACTGATACTTATCCTTTTGAAAATCAACATTAGACAAATGTTGCGCAACCTCTTCTTCGTTTTCAAAATAGATAGCATCATCTCCAAGTATAGATGCATTAAAGGGGTTATTATTTGCACAAATCAATGTCCTAGAAGCCATTGCCTCTAACAATGAAGGATTTGTACCCCCAACAGTGTGGCCATGGAAATAAAGATTCGAGTAATAACGCAGGTTATTTAAAACTTCAATATTATAAATTCCTCCAATAAATTGAATGTTACTGCAGGCAGAGAACTTATCTTTCAAATAATTACCATAAGCAGTTTCATGCTTACCAATTACCAGAAATGGCCTGTTTACATTGGCTTTTACAACCCCATTTAAGATGATTTCAATACTATTTTCGGGCTCTAACCTGGCAATTAGCATATCGTATTCATAAGGAATAACGCTATATGGTTTTAGCGCATCCACCTGCGGATTTTCAAAAAGTGTCGCTCCATAAGCTATATAAGTGGATTTTGCATTATAATTTTCCATTAAATAATCCTGGATACCTACAGAATCAGAAATTAAGTGATCACTATATTTAATTGCAAGTCCTTCGGCATATTTTAAAAACCTTTTAACAGAAGCCGAATACTTAGTACGCTTCCATTCTAAGCCGTCCATATTTGTAGTAATAATACAATCTTTAGGCAGGAAACGTCTCCAAATGGAACTACTTGTATAACCAAGCTGTAAGATAATATCACAATTCCTTTTCCTTACGTCTACTATACAATTTAAATCATAAATGAATTGGCCAGCTGTACCTACTTTAACTTCGGGGTCAAAACAATGCACAATTTGTACACCATTCCATTCTTTCTCTTGATATGGGTGATTATGAGAATTGTAAACTATAGCTTCAAATCCTCTTTTGACTAGACCTTGTGCCAGATATTCTGCAAATTGCTCAAATCCACCATAATGATTCGGGATTCCACGTGTTCCAATTATTGCTATGCGCATATTCTAGGGATCAATAAATGTATATTAAATAACAGCAATCATTAGTCGATATTGTTAAAGCTTCTATAGCAGTAAAAAAATAACATAGATAAAGAACCATTCTTTAAAAGATATTATTTGTCAAAAATAGCTAAACTAGTGCCTAAATATTAGAAAGGACGCTAGTGATACTATTTTATCCTACTACAGAAAGATATAATTCGTTCATTTATTAATAATACCAAATTATATATTAATCAAATACAACTATTTTAATAAAAAGCGTACTTTAACTCCTCACAACAGCCTTAAATACAACTTATGGCTATGAATATGCTGTAAAATTATAGATTTTAATCCTAAAAGACAAGTTTTATTAATGTAAATTACAGAGAGATAAAGAATAATATATCTTTTTTTTCATTTTATACACATGCAGAATCTTCTTAAAGAAAGTAATATTTCATGGTAAAATAAATTACTCAATTTCTTGAAATTTTTTATTTTTAGCTTTTATATATGATTCAAATTGACAATATAAGACGTAAAGCGTAAAAAGTAATACAAGTAAAAAAAAGATAGAAAGTGAGGCTTCAAACGAGTTTGATATAGGTAAATTACTCAATACAAACTGCAAGAGCCCGGGGAAAGTGAAAAAGTAAGTAGTATGATAAAGTTGTGTCAACCACCCTACCATAAAACATATGGAAATTATAGCCATTACTTTTACAAGACCTTTCTGCATTTGAGGATAATCAAATACCGATTGTAAATGCCATTTTTCATAAAGCATCTTCCAATCAATAAAAATTAAGTAGACGATCAAATTTGAATAAAACGGGATGTTAAACATTAACAGTACCAATACATGAAAGATGACTCCCGCGGCAATGAATACTCTAAAAAAATTGATTCTAACTACGCTAAAAATAAAACCTAACTCTAAAATTATTCCTGAATAATCCATGAATTTCCAAAATACATGATTGTCATAACTAATCAGCGGGTAGGTAAGTAAATGAGTTCTATGCAAGCTTAAATAATTCCTAAGAAAATGAAACCTTACCGCTTCACCATTCCAATATAACCATCCCCCACTAATTTTTTCAGCTGCAGAGGTAAACATTGTAAAGCCTATTGATAGCGCGAAGATTAAAATGAGCATGGAGTTAGTATTTGTCTCTATATCTTTATAATGGTGATTTTTTTTAAAGATGTTCAGACTAAAATATTGCCCCCAACCTGCAAACCCTAAAAATGCTGGGGCCAGATACCATAATAATAGATGATCAATTTTCCCGAATGAATACCAGAAATTATGTCCTATTATACAGGTAATTGAAAATAGTGTAGATGTCCATCTGGATGCTACTCCCAGGAACATTAACATGAAAAAAGATATATTCAAAATACTTAATGTGATAAAAAACCATGATCCTGGAAATTCATCAAATAGAGATGCAAAACTTAAAAATGGGGGATCATATAAATAATTTAAACTATTTGCTATCCATGTATATGATGGAAGCCCAATTAAAAATAGCACTATAAAACAATAGAGTAGTCTATATAAGGACAAGTATTTTGGGTTGATGTAATAGTCCGTCAGTACATTTTCAAATTTCATATTACTTTTTCAGATTAATCAATGTTAATGGACCATTTGAAATATCTTTATTAAAAGACTTTCTTTTAGTACTATAGCTCTTTATAGTTTTTGTAATTAATAATCTCATGAAACTCTCCTTCGGATATAACTTTTTCAACTGCGTTAAAGAATAAATTAGGAATACAGCACGTGCTTTTGTTAGTGCTGGTTTGTGTTTTATTCTATTCTCATTAGTAATTATGGTACCTAAAAAATAATTAACATGCTTTTTATACCCCTTAAAAAAGGATTCTTTGTTAATAGTCATTATTTTATTTTGATCTGTAACAGCATAGAGTGTGACATCCGGATACTGTATATTATCTTTAATAGGAGGAGCTTGCGAAAAGGAAGGAAAGACTAATGATGGATACATACTGTAACGCCGACCAATAAGAAAGTGTAAAAGTAGCAGCGTCAGATAACCGAAGATTATCAACTGATTTAAATATCTCTTGTTCATACATTTTTGGTTAGAATGTTTATTTAGAAGGACTATTTGGTTTTGAAGAGAGAATCTGCAGTTACTGGAAATCAAGTTTGGTCGACCGTATACTGCGCAAGAAAGGAGTATTATTCTATATTATGTTGTACTTATTGGTACGCCTGGAATATTAATATTAAACATATCAGAGAGAGCTTGCTTTGCGGCATGATAACCGCACATTCCATGAACACCGCCACCGGGGGGCGTACTTGAAGAACAGAGATAAAGACCTTTTTTAGAGGTACGGTATGGAGAGATTCTTAACGCTGGCCGTGTATATAGTTGGCGGATATCTAATATTCCTCCATTAATATCCCCACCAATATAATTTGGATTGTAGGCTTGTATTTCATGTGTATTCATGGTATGTTTTCCAATAATAGTATCTATAAAGCCAGGTGCAAATCTTTCTACCTGCCGCTCGATAATATTGGTCATATCTGTAGTTGAACCCGATGGCACGTGACAGTAGGCCCATGCTGTATGTTTTCCTTCAGGCGCCCTCGTTCTATCAAAAATACTAGGCTGTGCCATTAGTACAAAAGGCTTTTGGGCAATTTTCCCACTTGCAGATAGTTTTTCCGACTGCTCAATTTCATGAAACGTATTACCCAGATGTACCGTTCCTGCCTTTCTAACTTCTGCAGCAGTAAATGGAACTGGCTCCGACAATGCCCAGTCGATTTTAAACACCCCCATTCCATAACGGTAGTTATTTAATTGCCAATTGTAAAACCTGGACAAATCATCACCAGCGATTTGTTGTAGTTGTTTAGGCGTTACATCTAATAAAACAACTTTGGAAGATGGCAACTGATTAAGGCTATTTATCATGTTACCCGTTTGTACTACGCCACCAAGAGAAATAAAATAAGACTCCAGTGCATAAGCAATGGATTGAGATCCACCTTTTGGAATTGGCCATCCATGTATATGTCCTACTGCCGATAAGACCATTCCAATTGCAGCTGTAGTCAAATTGCTAAGCGGTTGAATGGAATGGGCAGCCATCCCCCCCCATAAACCTTTTGCTTTCTCTGTAGCAAAACTTTTTGAGATCATCCTAGCCGATTGCAAAGCATTAATTCCAAATTTCAACAGCGGTATTGGATATTTTGGAAATCGAAGAGGAGAGAGAAGATTACCTACCAACTTTTGCCAATCTGAAACAATAGGCTCAATTAAATCAAGATATACTTGTTTGTCTATTCCTAGTGAATCTGCTGTATCTACTATTGATCTGTAAAGAACTGCAGCAGAACCATCATCAAAAGGATGAGCCGCGGGTATTGTAGGATCAATATAAGTAAGACCGTGGTTGTGTAGCGGCAGAGAAGCAAAAAATGGAGAAGCTAATGCCATAGGATGAACAGCTGAACATATATCATGCTGAAATCCGGGAAGTGTTAATTCAGCTGTTCTTAGGCCACCGCCTATAACCTCTTTCCCCTCGATTAATAATACTGAAATACCTGCTTGCTGCATTGCTATAGCAGCAGCCAAGCCATTTGGCCCGGATCCAACTACAATAGCATCATATGCTAAATTACCTAATTCCATTGAAAGCGTTAACTATGACTAAGTTAACTCATATAATACATATCTTCAATGATAATATTTATAATTCAAATATTTACTAATAGCTAATTAATTCCTTTAAATAAAAATTCAGGGCACTTATACAACAATAAGTGAACAATAGTTATATTAAATCGATGAATATATTAAATATCAAACATTACCAAAGTTTTCCATCATAAATTCAATACACCATCATCACATCAAACACCTGCTAATTCTCCGTATTTTTGACTAAATGTATTTTGTATATGTTAATATCTGCCACCAAAAAGTATCCTACTTAGAAACGGAATTTTTCCAATCCATTTAGTTGCCATTATACTGAATGCAATCGAAAGTAGTGCAAAAAGAATTGTGTAAACAAATGTATACAAGTAAACATTGGAACTATCTATTGAAAAATAAATTTTCACTATATAATTAAGAACTGACTGTATAATATAAATGCCAAGGCTAAACAAACCCATAGTGGTTACAAACGTAAGTTTGGGAAAAAATAGAAATCTCTTTATAAGTGTTACAACCACAATTACACCTGTAAACCCTATTACATATCGGAGAAGAATTATATACAAGTGATCTATAAATATAGTTTTATAGAAAGACATCGGAGTGAAATAGATCAAATCGATCTTTGACCAACCGAAGAAACATAAAGGAAAAATAATAAAGCTGGCCACAACTACATATTTTTTAATACTATGTATTTTCATGGCATATTTATTATAAAAATATCCCATCAAAAAGAATGGATACATAAACTTCACATAAGAAAGACCAAAGTTATCTGGTAAACAAAGTAGTAGCAAAAAGGTACATACATGCAAAAGCACTTCTATATTTTTTCGTTTAGACAATAACGACGAAATAACTGATATTACAAATAATGACCATAAGAACCAAAGATGATAGGGAAGACTTCGAATATATAACCAGATGTAACGTACGGTAAGATGCTTAGCATCCAGAGGCCTAAGCTCCTTATAATAGACTAACCATGTAAATAAAAAGCCCCAGCATAAAACGGGAATCATGAGTTGTTTAAATTTTATTAAAAACATTTCATTAAAACTTTTCTTTTTCACGCTGAAAGCAAAAAGATACCCACTGACACACATAAATAATGGCATGTGGAAAGAATAAATAAATAAGAACACATAATTGCCATAACAATTATATTCACTATCTAAAAATTGTAACCCGTGCCCCCAAACTACGAGGAATATTGCTATCCCTTTTAAATAATCTATAAATAGATTTCTGCTCATATAAAAAAAATAAACTCTTTACTTAATATTCAATTTTACTGACGATTTTAAAATTTGATCTAAAACATACTTATTAATATCAATTATTGTCTTGATTATCCATTAAGACAGATTTGTATGCTATATATGTTTCAGTTGCTGCATTTTCCCAGGTTAATTCTTTTTGTATAAGATTTTTTAAATCATTATTAATTGGCGAATTATAGGCTTTATCTACTGCAATTTTAATAGAGTCGATATTATCAGGTTCACAATAAAATGCCATGTCTCCAAAGTATTCTACCGTATCCCCTTTTTTTGTTACCACTATATTACAATCCATTACTGCCGCTTCTAATGAACTTAGGCCAGTAGTTTCAAACCAGCTTGCTAAAACATGAACTTTCGCAGCTTTGTATATTGATGAAAGCGATTCGTGGTTAGCATGATTTATTATCCGAAAGTTCGGATTTGCTTCGATGAGCTTTAAACACTCGTCATAATATCCCTGGTGATTTGGAGACGCCTTTCCAATAAGAGTTACGTGGTAACTAGTATTTTGTAAAGCTTTTAATAAATTAAGTTGGTTCTTACGGCCTTCTATTCTCCCGACACAGATAATGTGATCTCTAAATTCTTCATTTGGTATTACATGCTTATCAAAAGTGGAAAGATCAACAGCATTAGGGACTTTTCTATATAAACCTGTTGTTTGATAGGTCTTGGCAAACCTATTAAATTCACTATGTGAATTTGGTAAAAGCATTTTTGCTCTCTTAGAAACGTAATTGACCGAAGACCTATGACCTTTAAGCAAGTAATGCAGAGAATTAATTTTGTCTCCATTTACAATGTACCTGGCTACAGCTTTTATATATTCCATCTGATCACCGGAAAAAATCTTTGCCGCTAATCCTTGTAAGCCGACCCTATTTAATTTTTCATACTCACTGTAGTCAACAAATATTGTTGATATAACATATGGAAGCTTATTTTTTGATGTATGAGCCAGTATATCATCAGGTCTGATAACATTAAAGAAATGAATTAGATCATATTGCTCATAATTGATCACTTCATTAGAAAGCTTTACATCAACATTTACTCCTAAAAGTTTTAAATATTTTGCCGTAGAATATAATTGCACTGAATCACCACCAGGAGATGAATCCAAAGTTGATCGGCCAATCATTAATACATTTAATTTTTGTATACTATTTACCATCAGTTTCTCTTGATATACTCTTAATAAATTTCGCAGGATTTCCACCCCAAATCTCAAAAGGAGGAACGGTTTTTGAAACAATAGAACCAGCAGCAATAATACTCTGTTCACCTATTTCAACACCCTTTAGTATAATAGCTTGTGTACCAATAAATGCACCCTTCCTAATAATTATTGGAGCAGATTTTACGTTCTTTTGATCTAATTTACCCTTGCGTAGATTGTAATCTAAACTGTGAAAATCATTATCTAATAATTGGCATCCGCCTCCTATTCTTACGTCATCTTCAATAGTAATCTTAGACCAAGCGAAAATTAAAGCATTCGATATTCCTACGTTATTACCGATCACTATTTCGGAGCCGGGATGTAAACAGATATAGGTATCAGAACTTAAACCTACAGGATTAGCCCATTTATTTGATACTATTGAAACTTTAGTACCAAAAGTTATTTTTCCTTTTAATCCTTTTACTTTAATACATCCAGTAATCTTGGGCATTTTTGAATATGTGGCATTAATCAAACGCAACATCACAAAGTTCCACAGGTAGCTTCTTAAAATTAGAAATTTATGCATATAATTAAGTTATAACGCAATTAATAGTATTCATATAATATTAGAACTTTATTTTAAAGCTTTTTTTACGCCTTCTAAGACATTCGCACCTTTTTTTGAAGGCGTTAAATACGCACCTTCACCATATTCATTCCACGCATATAGTATTGCAATTTTCTCTTTAGTTATTTTCCTAGGATTTAAATTCATCCATTCAACACAATTAGTTACCGATTTATAAACAGAATTGGATGAAAACCCAGAAAAGTAAGGGATAACTTTAGTACTATTAGCTACCTTCCATGGTCTAGGATCCCAATTTAATGTGGGTACTGGTATATAAGGCAGGTCACTCATATTACTAATGGTAGTCCATAAACCCTTTTCTACATTCTGCATTTTGTCTAGAGAGACTTTAGCTACACCTTTCTGACGATCCAGAAATCCATAACCATGATAATTATACCCCGTTAGATTATCAAAGGTGGATTCAGTGGCCAATCTAATTTCTTTCCTAGAATTACCTACACAAGCTGCAATCGTCACACCTGCAAGCCCTTGTGCCTTCGCGCGATCTCGAAACACTTTAAAAGCATCTTTGACATTTTCAGAAGTTTTAAATTTCTTAATTAGGCTACTTACTGAAAAGAAAATAATTAGGGGCTTACCATTTACAGTTAGATATTTTTTCGATTTGAATTGTTTAATCCATTCGTCACAGACAATTGACCATTCGTTAGGTCCTATTTCGTAACCTTCATGGTTTGCAATCATTAAACAAAAGTCTAATTTGGCATTCACTTTCGATTTATTAAAATAACCTAACGCTCTATTAGAAGAATCAACAGAATATTTTTTATTATAATACCAGCAAAAACTAAAGAAATTTAGTCCCGCATCAGCAGCTGCTATAATTTGATTATCGACATTTTTCTGAGTACTAGTAACCCATCCCCACTTTGGTTCCCTTTCAGCATACTGATTTACCAATAGAGAGGTTAAATGTGGATTACCTTTTAGTTTTTTCCATCCATCAAAATAATATGCACCGATTTTAGGTTGACTTACTTGCGCATTACTTGTACAAGCGCACAATAATATAACAATTGTGCAAAGAAATTTATTCATAATAGTTACCTTTTGATTATGATTGAGCTTTTTTCAAATAAGCATTAATACCAATAGATCTTAGAGCCTTTTTTACTTTATGTTTTAACAAAACCCATCCTGCATTTGCATAAACTGACCAGGACGAATGTCCACCCGTCTCTATTGCAGCCTTAGCATGTTCTTTAATCCCTATCCATCCGTCACTTATGCCACCTTCACTCATTTCAACTGTAATTTCATTCATAAATGCATAGTTTAATTTATCCTTAGCTCGTAATAAAAGTTCGTAATCACCAGAGCTTCTATAAGAAGTATCAAAAATTCCATATTTCTTAAAAAAACGAGCTGAGTGCAATGAGCCAGGGTGAGCTACTGTCATTTCTTTCAAGAAAAATGGCCATTCCCATAGATTTCCTTTAACTCTTACCGGAATACCATTTGAATCAATCATTTGTATTTTAGAAGATATATAATCTAAACTTTCTTTATCACTTCTTTTAGAAATAAATTTATCATATTGATCAATTGCATTAGGCAATATACGGTCATCTGCCCCTAAAAATAGTATCCAGTCACCAGTCGCTTTTAAAACACCTTTATTCCAAGCATCATATATACCTTTGTCAGGCTCACTTATTTGATATGCTATTAAATGTTTGTAGTCCTTTAGAATATTTAAGGTATTATCTGACGATCCACCATCAATTATTACAACCTCAAAGTTTTTATATGTTATTTCCTTAAGACTTTCAAGCAAACTGCCTATAAATTTCTCCGCGTTGTATACTGCTATAATTATTGTAAATTTATTCATAAGTAATATCTTGTTTTAATGAGGCTGTTTCTTTGTTATACATTTTTAAAACAACAAATATATATCCAATTAATAGTTGCAATAGGATCATCTCGCCGTAAAAGAATGAAGAAATAACGAGATTACTAATCAATAGACCTATGATGGAACTTAAAAATATTCCGGTCATAAATTTTAACAGTTTATCGTTCGATTTTAAATATACTTTTAGGCCATAAATAAATAATCTCACAAAATAAAATATATAAATACATATACCTAAAACACCTGTTTTAATCAAAAGATATAAATATCCATTATGCAATATTGGAATAAATCTTAAAGGCTTTTCACTCAAACTAGTTATAAAAACTTTCAAATCGATCAACTTACCCAATTCTCCAAATAATTTTTCACCTATAGACCCCGACAAAAAAGTTTTCCATGCCATAAATGATTCATAGCCTCGATATTTTAAGTTAATATCTTCATCTGTTCTAAAATTAGACGCACTTATTTCATTTACAGAATTCATCAATTTCCCAGCAAAGCCGTCGCTTTCATAAGACCCTGCTTCCATGCTACTTAAAAAAAAGAACATCACAGTAAAAGAAACTATCCCCATGATCGCAATTGCTCCTAAATGCTGGCGGAATTTGTGAACTAAGATCATTAAGCAAAAGCATATTAATACAACGAGGTATACTCTTGAAGCCATCAAATAAAAACCATAAAGATTTATTAATAATAAAATCTTCGTAATTCTGGCAGAGTATAGTTTTATATTAAAAGATAATGCGGTTAGAAGAAGACCGCTGGCAATAGCGGGTGTAGGATCACCGCGAAAGCCTGAACCATATCGTGCTATAAAAGGGTTGATTAATCCAGATAAACCAGCATATTGAAAATTTACAAGTATCTTTTTAAAGGTTAATAACACACCAAATATTACAACGATCTGTATAATAAATTTTAAACTAACTTTTTTGTACAGTGCTACTCCCATTAATAAAAAAACCATGGGAGAAACCAGATAAAATATATCTTTAATAATATTAAATCCGGCATCTGCATTTAAGCCGAAAATAAATCCTGATAATATTGGAATCAGAAGTATTGTGAATTTATTAAAAAATAAAAGTTTTTTTCTGTTTAAAATTAGGCAGGCAATAGTGGAAAATGCAATTGCAAATTTTACACCAGGGCTTATATCAAAGACTAATAACAATATAAAATATATCATTAATATTGCTTTATAAATATTTACCTTTTTATACATCCTGCACCTTAATTTATTTAAATATTACTGAGTTTCATTACTATAAATCCACAAGTAGTTTCTGAATTTTTTGGCCTGATACCTTCCAGTTTAGTCTTGTTTTATATTCGTTAAATGAAGTGTAACATAACTCTTCATATTTAGACTTGTCATTAAAGACATCTCTAATATAAAGTGCAATTTCCTCCATGCTAACAGTAGGATTAAAGCAATATCCATTGATGTCATTTAATATCACAGACGCAATCCCTCCAATATCATAAGATAAAGCCGGCAGCCCAAATGAATTAGATTCCGCGAATACAATTCCAAATGTATCGGCAACTGTGGGCAATAAAAAGAAGTGTGACTCCAGATATAATTTCTCTAGCTTTTCGTTATGGCTAGGATTAGATTTATTTAGAAAACCGTGGTTAATAATATAAGGAGGTAGCGGATCAACTGGGATAGATTCCAACCCTACAATATGTAATTCAGCTTTAATATTATTGTCATTTAAATATTTAACTATTTCATACGCTTTATCACCACCCTTTCTTACCCACTCCACACCAACAAAAAGAAGTTTAACAACATCCCCTTTCAATTTATTGGCAACAATTTTCTTTATATCATCATGCGTCCTATTACATACTATATTTGCACCACGAGGAACAACCTTTATTTTTGAAGGATCTATATTGTAATCTTTAATTGCAGAATCTGCAGCCCACTGCGAAGCATATATTGCTAAGTTTGTATTTTCTAATGCTTGTTTTTCAACCAGCATCCCATGTTTAATAGAGTCCTCTGATAAATTATTAAAATAGAAACCAATCATTTGTGCAAAAGTAGCATCAGTGTAAAATACGATTGGTTTTTTGCTTTTAAAATAAGCGATAGGCTGGGAACTTAAAGAAAAAAACAGATCGGTATTCGGATTATGTTTTTCAGCTATCATTTTAGCAAATTGATCAGCATACCACTTTTCACGTAAGAAGTCAAACCTTTGATTTTTTAAACGATAAAAAACCTTTTTCATGTAGGCAGATACCGGAACATTAGGCGAAAAGTTATCCAAATACTGAAGATCATTGGAGTTTTCTTTTAATGCAGCAGCAATATTTACCCCTAAACCAGATCTTTTGGTGATATCAGTTGTATCAAATTCTGCAATGTAGGCTATGTTCATATCAAATAATATTTAAATGGGCAGTTGGATTAAAACCTTTCAGCAGATTGTCCTCTTCGTAAGTTAAACAGGGTATAATTGTAAATAATCTGTAGTTTATACCTCGTGTAGAAAACTGATAATTTTCTTTTCAGCGATAAATGATGTTTTGAAAAAATCAGCTTGAGCTCACTACCTACAGGAATAAGCTTTTTTATCAATGAAAGATAAAATTTTAGTGCACCCTTCTTCCTTTCATGCGTGTTATAATGCCCTCCTGCTACCCTTCTTGATTTTTGAGCCAATTCTTCAAACTTAAATCTGGCAGGGTGATTAACTATTACATTATCTCCAAATATAATTTTAAGATTTGCATTCGTAGCCCGGTTACCCCATTCAAAGTCTCCACCAGACATTAAATTATCATTGAACACACCAATGGCATCAAATGCACTTCGCTTTGTAAATAAGTTACCAGTTACACAGGTTCCATATTCCCTAACATAGAGATCCTGCTGGAAAGCAAATACAGTTTCATATAGTTCAACAGAATTAAAAGTGCCTGGTACCTTCGGAAAAATATCAATGCGCCCACCAATCCGTTGTACTGTATTATCTACTTTGAAGGTTTCTAAAGCATTTTTAATCCAGTTTTGATCTGGTATACAATCTGAATCTGTAAATCCGATATACACTCCTTTCGCTAGCGCTAATGCAGCGTTTCTTGCAGCATATGAACCACTTTTCGCTTCTGTTATTATTGTACAGTTAACTGGCTTAGAAAAGCCTTCAGGAAGGCTATCTTTAGGGTTATTATTTACAACAATTATTTCAAAATCAGCTAACGGGTAGCTTTGCTTTTGCAAAGCTACCAAGCACAAAGATAAGCGTGGCCAGTCGTTATACGTAGGGATAATTATACTTACAAATGGAAGACTCATATCGGATTCAATTAATTACTTAGACTTACTTAATAAGGCAAATATCTCTTTCCAGGTCTCTTCACTTAATTTTTTCTGATCAACACTATTTTTCTTCAATTTCTCTACGATCGTAGCCCTTGAAGATTCGTCCAATACTGATTCGATTTTCTGCAATAATACAGTATCATCACTATTTACATCAACAAGTGCTTCACCATAACCATAATCTTCTAAAAGCATTTCATATTTATGGCTCCAGCCTGTAGCTAAACATGGGATTGCCTGGGCAAGACAACTTACCAAACCATGGAACCTAGATGTAATTACTGCCTTGCTTGCACCAATTATGCCCTTAACATGTAAAGGATTGTCTTCGATAACAACAGGAACCTGATTTTTTATAGATTCATTAGTTTTTAAGGCTAACGCTAAATCCTTTTTACCTTCATGAATCAAAAAGAACGGCTTATAACCCTTATCCTGGATTAGTTCAACCATTTTTTTAAGCATGTTAACATAAGCAATCCCGCCAGCTTCAGAAGCTGTTTCGATCATTTTGTTATTTGGAATAATAGCAACTTCACAAGTTTTAGGATTAAAATCCGATGGGATTGATCCTTTAATAAGGTTAGTAAAATCAGGTCTTAATTTTATATTAGTCGCTTTTGGATCAAGCCCTAACATGTACTCATAGGAAATACGGTCCCTTGCAAATATCAGATCACTATATTTTATGATCGTTTGCATTTTTACTTTGAGTGCCTGATCAGTAAATGGTCCAAATGCTTGTGGCATCATAATAACCTTTTTACCATCTTTTTTCCATTTGATGATATGATCTGCAAGCCTGTATCCAGCTTTCCACGCACCCCATTGATCCCCAAAGGCAAAGCCAGATCCATCAATTACGATGTCTATCTCCCCTTCTGTTACCAGATTATTATTTCGTCTGATAGATTGAGGTACAAGTGCAAATACATACTTAAGAGGAAACTTATATAGCTTAAAGTTCGTTTTAGTGAATATCCCAAACTCTTTTTGCTTTGACATTGGAGCAGATGCTGTTTTCTCCATTACAAACATCACATCTGGAAATTTACTTTTAATTTTTTCAATTATAGCATGAAGCATCAGCTCAGCACCTTTGTTGTGAAATTCAACTCCACGTAATTCAATAATCATAGCCATATCTATTCGAAATTATATTTTCTAATTTGCTTTAAGTTTCTTTTCTCGGAAAACGCTACTAAACCTTCAGGGTCAGGATAACCTAATCCCATACACATTATTGGGCGTTGATGTGGCTCTAGATTTAAAAAATTAGCCATTTTGTGTTCTCTGTCGTCGATATCCGGCCAGTTGATCGCACAACTACTCAGGCCTAAAGTTTCTAGTGCAAGCATCATCGACATAGAGGCTAATGATGCATCAATATAAATTACATGTCTGTCTCTCTCATCAAAATAAGCATCAAGATTTCCAACTATAATAACCATAACAGGAATAGAATGACCATAACCTGTTGTACCCATCGGATACTTAACTACTTTACTTACCAATTCAGGATCATCAATTATCCTAAATTCGAAAGGCTGGCGGTTACATGCACTTGGCGATTGATTTGCGGCTAATATTGCTTTATCGATCAATTCTCTCGGAACCGGATCTTTTAAAAACCATCTTACTGATCTTCTTTGTTTGCTTAATTTATAATATTCATCAAAAGAAATTGCACATCTGTTTTCTGCAAGCCTCTTATATGGAACAGACTTGTTTGTAAGGTCTGTTGCAAGAGATCTATGCTGACTTAGGATCGCATTAAATTTAACGCCAAGGCTTTCAATAAAACTATCATTGGAACCAATATGTAGGAAATATGCACTGATTACATCTTCAAACCACTTCAATTGCGGATTAGAATTATCCTGGTTATGCAGTTTCCAAATACCTTCGAAAGAATCAATAGTTTCTTGTATATAATCTTTTGCAAATACTGTTCGGCGAGGAACCATTAAGAGTCCTTTCTCTAACCGGTGCGTATTTCTTACTAATAAGAAATAGTTTCCGTTATTGCTTTTCGTTTCTTTAATATGCTTCACCTTTCCAGCTAAAACAGCGTTATTCTCCCGTCTGAAAGCAGGATCAAAAAGAAAGTAATAGACAGATGATAAAAAGTAGGACTTGTATAAATAAGTAGGAAGTTCATTCTTAATAAACGTCTTACCTTTCGATTTGATCTTTCTTAACATGTTCATTATGCGGTCTTTTTTCTTGAAGATTTAATTTGACTAATCTGACTTTTAAGTTCATCACCCATAGCTAAGTAGATGATTAAAAAGTATGATAAAAAAATAGCAGTTCCAGTAATCATAAAATTAATGTGCAATACTTTATCCAGCACTAAGGCTAAAGCATAGCTTCCTATTGCAGCAATCCAAGGGATCTTTACAGATTCATAAAACTCCATTGTACTAAGCTTAATCATTAATAAATAATTGAAAGTGTATTGAGCCACAATAACCGCGACAAACTTATTAATCAAAATAGCATAGGCAGCGCCAGTAATTCCCCAATGGATGATACCATAGTATAGCGTTGGAATGAATATTACGGACTTGATAATCTGTAATTTAAACTCAAGTCCTGGTTTACCCATGCCTCTTATTAAAGCTGTATTGCTATTTACAAGCATGTGCACCATCACAGATACTGCTAGAATTTTTAGTGCCATAATAGAACCGCTCCATTTGTCACCAAAAAACTTTATGATAAATGGTCCGCCGACTGCCAGCATAAAAATCATAATGGGATAAACAATTATACTGTTATAGTTAATGACCTTTAGGTAATACTTTTTTAATGACTCGTGATCACCCTGATTTTTCCCATAGATAGGGTACATCACATTATTGATTACTGCCATCAGCCTGCTCCTGAAAGTATCTGTGAGAACAAAGGCAAAAGTGTAAGATCCAAGCGCACTAGCACTTAGTAATTTTCCTATTAATAGATAATCTACGTTATTGATAAAATAGTTAATCACATTGGTCCCTGTGGTGTAAGCACCAAATCCAAATACGTCATTAAAGGCTTCTCTATCCCAAATAAATTTAGGATACCAGCGTGATGCCCAAAAATACAATGGTATTGAAATAATAATGATGGCTACAGTATTAAATACAAGCGCCCATACTCCTGCGCCCATATAGGCTAATATCAAAGCGATACAACCTGCAATAATATTAGATGTATTATCAATAAATGCCATCTTCTTAAAGTCCATTACTTTTGTAAGTAATGCTTTATGAACAAGATTAATAGGGCTGAAGAGAATACCAATACTTAATACTGGAATGATGGAGGTGAGCATAGGCTCCTTGTAAAAACTTGCGGCAAATGGTGCGAGCAACAAACTCATGATTAAAAAAAGAACAACTGACCATACCACTCCCGTCCAGAAGGCAGTATGATAATGTGCTTCCCTTAGGTCTTCTTCTTTTCGCTGCACTAAGGCGGCCGCAATTCCAAGATCATTTAAAACCTGAACAAAACCTGTAAATATCATTGCCATCCCAATTACTCCAAATTGTTCGGGAAATAAAAGTTTCGCAAGTACTAATCGTATAACAAAAGTAAAAGATTGATTTATTACTAGCTGTACTGCATTCCAAAATACTCCCTGTACGGCTAATTTTTTATTAGTATTCATTAATATGATTTATTTGCCTGCAAAATCTAACAATTGTATAAAATAAATAATACAATTTAAACTACTTATCAGCATATTATAACTTAAAAACAATAGCAAACAACAACTAACACATCAAAATAACCTCATATTCCTAAAATTACTTAAAAATATTAATTTTTGTAAGTTTTTACTTTTTTTTCATGAATTTTCCTAAAAGCCCTGTTTTGCCATCATCATGTCCATATGTACCGTATCCATAGCCATAGCCATAACCATAACCATAATTGTTTCCATAACCACTTCCTTGATTTTGGATATCGTTTATAACAATTCCCATTTTTCTCATCTTTTGCGATTTATGTAGTTCTTGAACAATATTTAGTTGAGCTTTTAATGTGTATTTTAACCTTATCACAAATAAAGTTACATCAACATAGGGAGACAACATTTGCGCATCCGTAACAAGACCTATTGGAGGGGCATCAATTATTATATAATCAAATTGTGTCCGCAAATCATCGAATAAATGTTTTGTTCGTTCATTCAACAAAGTTTCTGCTGGATTCGGCGGTATAGGACCTGAACTTATCAAATACAGGTTTTCACTAACCGACTGTATAATATCACTCGATGATTGATCTTTGGAAATAATATAATTGGTAAAACCTGGTTTGTTATTATCAAGACCCAATTTTATAGTTAAGCCTGGCTTTCTTAGGTCAAGCTCCATAAGTAAAACTTTCTTACCAGATAATGCTAATATGGTTCCAAGATTGATAGACAAAAAGGATTTTCCCTCCCCAGACATACTTGATGTAAGTAAAATAACTTTTTCTGTATCAGAGTTCAAGTAAAATGACAAGTTAGTTCTTAGTGCCCGGAATTGTTCCGCAATCTGCGATCTCGTTTTATTTGATACGATTAGATTATCTTTTTCATAATTACGACTTATCTCTCCAATAATATTAACATCCGTTTTTCTTGTGACATCTTCGCGAATTTCGACTTTATTATTTATCACCTCCCTTATATACAAGAAGATAATTGGAAATAAAAGACCAAAGAGGGTCGCACATAAATATAAGATCGGTTGTTTTGGCGAAAACGGTTTAGTATCGGCACGCGGCGGATCAATAGTTTTAGATGTCGCTATGTTCGCCGTTTTAGATATTGCGGTTTCTTCACTTTTTTGCATTAAGAAAATATACAATTCCTGTTTGATCTGCTGTTGCCTGGCAAGTTTTAAATAATTACGCTCAGTAGCTGGAACTTGTTGTATCTGACCTTCAGCATTATTTACCTGACTCGCAATCTTTTCTTTAGTGATTTGCAATCCTGTTAAAGTACTTGTCAAATTAGCTTCAATATCAGCCCTAGAATTGGAAATTTGCTTATCTAAGTTTACAATAATAGGGTTAGTTTCTGTTAAGCCTATTAGCATTTTGCCTCTTTGTAGAAGCAAAGCATTATAATTTTCTATCGCATTGCCAAATACAGCATCTGCAGGCATTAGAGTACTAGGCAATACTCTTTTATTAGTGCTATTGTCTTTTAAATAATCAAGAATACTATTTATAATTGATATTTGAGTTTCCACTTTAGCTAAATCACTCGTGAACTGGCCGCTAGTTGTCACTAATAGCTTCCCTTGCTCACTCATATCAGCTAAATTGTTTTTTTGTTTAAAGCCCTGAATATTGCCTTCAGCATCTCCCAGTTCAGACCCAATAATCAACAATCTTCTTTTAATAAATGCAATTGTACTATCTGCAACTTCATTTTTGTCTTGCAGCTTTCCTTGAACATAATTAAAGATCAATCTGTTTAAGACATCTTCTCCCTTATCAGGGACCGTGCTGTTTAGAGTTAAATCTATAATAGTTACCATTTTACTGCCTATTTCCGCAGTCAAACTTTGAGTTAGCAATGAAACCTCATTGTCTTCTGATACTATGGTAAAACTATATTGATCCTGATCAATAGGAACATTAGGATTTTTAATAATTTGAAATGAACCAACTCCTGCAATAGAAATTACATCACCATAGTTATATACAGTATCTAAATTATCTGTTTTAAAAGAAAACTTTTGGCTATTGATAAACGAAATATTAGCAAGAAGACGATGCGCCTTTTTCTTTATATCTATTGGTTTTACAATAAATGGGGCAAAATATACCTCCGTTGATTTTATTCTTCCTTCTCTAAAATATGTAATATTTAATTGTAAGTCTTTTACAACTTTACTCATTAAATACCGAGTTTTTAATACTTCTACTTCATTATCAACTGTACTTGACCCACCTAATAACCCGCCTAGATCACCTATTACATCACCGGCTGATCCAGAGCTTTTTTTATCATCATTAATTAAAAGCCGAGCTGAAACCTGATAAACTGGAGTGGCATATTTTATATATAAATATGTACCGCAAACGAATAGAAATAATGACAATAAAAACCATGGCCAGTTCGATAAATACTTTGATATAATTTGTCTGAAATCTATATTTTCATCATCATTAGCTTCGGAGAAAAAAGGGTTTTCTGATGGTTTATTCATGAATACTTAAATTATTATTAGTTTGGTTATATGTGTCTACTAAAAAACTCTTGTGGCTAAAGTTATAAGAACTGTTAATGCGGTTCCTATTAATGCAAATGTCTGTGTACGTGCAGTATTTAAAGAAGCAGCCTTGCTTCTAGTTGGTTCCACATATAAGACGTCATTTTGCTTTAGATAAAAATATTGACTATTAAAAAGTTCTGCAGAATTTAAATCCAATCGAGCAAATTGTTTCTCCCCCTTAACCGAACGAATAAGAAGAATATTTTGTCTTCTCCCGTAGATCGTTAAATCACCCGCTAGTCCTAGAGCGTCTAATACTGTCACCTTTTCATTAGGTAATGTGTAGGTAGCAGGCCGAGCCACCTCACCCAAAATTGTTACTTTAAAGTTGGAGTATCTTACTTGTACATTTGGATCTTTAAAACTTTTACTAGCTAATTCTTGAATTAGATCTCTAGCCTCAAAAGTTGTTAAACCCAATAGTTTTACTGTGCCAATAACTGATAATTTTATTTCACCATTTTTATCCACTAGAAAACCGTTTGCAGATAAGTTCATATTGGCAGCACTCACTTGACTATTACCTAGAGATTGGGTTCCAAGTTGATTTACAACCATTGATGTATTAGGATCAATAGTAAAGATTGAAATTGAGAGTATATCATCCGGTTGAATAGTGGGATCTTTAAAATCTATGGTAGTATGAACTGTGGTATCACCAACGGCTTTAATATCTTGAAAGTATGGGACTTGCTTTGTTACCCCACAGGACGAGAAGAAAACAACAGCTAACAATATTAAAATTGAAAAATTTGCTCTTGAATTTATTTTATTCATAGTTAATAAATATTTTTTTGCTATTCACTTTGAGAGTTGAAGCAAACTTACTTTTAAAAAATTACATTACATACACTATAACAGAGTATTTTCTCAAAAAAATTATAAGTTTTGCATAAATAACAATTTATTAATACAAAACTCTGAATATTAATATGCATATAAAATGAAATGTATTACTTAGGTCAATTTACAAGTCTATGTGCAATACCTAAGTCAGAAAGTGAATATCCGCATATACATATATGCAATTTTAGCAACATGTTTTATTTTAAATGGATTAAAAGAGAATAAAAATTTTTATTTCGTGGTTGGAATCATAAGGCAGTTGAAAATCTTAGATTGCATGTATTTAGTACCTACCTCATATTTACTAAAAAACCTAAAACGATCCATGAACACGAATAATACTTGATAGGAAGAAATGTTTGTTAATGGATATAAATAAAACTGTGAACCTATATTTTACAGCTTGGTAATATAAAAATTACCATATACACGTAGTTTAAAGGATTGACATAATTAAATTTAATTTATAATACTCCAGCTGCATTTAGAAATTCTCTAAATAACGGAGTAGCAAATATTTTTCCGGTTACATAATCAGCTCCATATTTAGTATAGTGATTATGATCCCACATATATGGTACATTTTCAGAGTTTAATCTTTTAGGGTTAATGTTATAAACCTTAACATAATAGGGTTTTAAATTCTTCATGAGCAAGGAGTTAATCTCAGTTGAAGAGTAATCAATAAAATTGTCAGATAGCTTTACGTGATTTTGATATTCCCGTGAAGCCACAGAAGCAAAAGACCTAGTATACGTTTCGCTCTGTCCTAAGATAATAGTTTTGATTTTCATTTTATTTAGATAGTTAAGTGTAGCCTTAATATCTGAGATCATAGTTTCTTGATTCTTACTGTTAATCCAATTCGCACTGATAATTACTCCATCTATGTCTTTAGCATTCTTAGGAATGAAATCATTGTAAATATATGAAATCATTTCACTACAGTCTTTGTTACCATTCGCTCTTAATATAGGCATACAGCCAGTTATAGATGCTTGAATTAGATGAACATCAACCGAATCAAAAGCAGCACGAAGTGATCCGGAAAGGTGCCCAGAATGACTGTCACCAAGTAGTAAAATATTCTTCTTATTATGTTGTATACCTATACATTGTTGTTCATTAGCGTGGAATTTCTTTTGGCCATCCCAGACAGTAACAAGACAGTTGCTGGTCATTTGCTTTTCTATTTCTTCATGGTGATTTTTTCCATACTCTGCAATCAGCAAAGTTTCTTTTTTAAAAACTATTTTATTTGGATTAATTTTTTGAAAAATAATAAGTACTGCCACCAAGCTGACAGTTCCGATGATTACGTTTTTTGTTATGTTCAGCTTAGAATGTTCTATAAATGTATAAGAAATCCAAGCAAGGAGACCAGAAGTTAACAAAAAAACAAGTACTGCTTTAAAGTCCAGTGTGAAACCTATATAAGTAGCTATAACATATATAGGCCAATGCCATAAATAGGCAGAATATGAAGTATTACCCATAAATAGAACCACTTTAGACTTTAGAATTGTAAAATCATTATAATTAGATATAATGATTAAAAATGTTCCAAATACCGGAATCACGGTATAAAAACCCGGCCAGTTCATTTGCTCATCAAGTCCAATAACACAGCCTATCAGGATTAGGTATCCAACAATTGCAGTTAACTTGTTATAACGCCACTTAATCCTATCTTCAATTAGGAATGCCACACCCCCTGCTAGCATCTCCCATGATCTTGTAGGTAGATAATAAAAAGCTTTTGTGGGTGAACTTTCTGTAAAATAAAGCAGAGTTAAAAAAGAGAGAGTTATTAGCACCGAGAATAAAATGATAAATAGATTTTTATTATTCCTAAAAATCTTATTAAAAAGAATTAGTATGATAGGTAAGATTAAATAAAATTGCCACTCAACTGATAACGACCAAGTATGTAAAAACATATTATTATCAGATGAAGGCGCAAAATAATCGGTTTTAGCATACAAAACATTGGAAAAAAATAATAGACTAGCTCCTGCATTTTTCATTACCTCCTTGTACTCCATAGGCAGATAAAGAAAAAAGGTAATTAAGACGACAATCAATACCAAGAATATTAATGCAGGAAGAATCCTAATCCCTCTTCTAATATAAAAATCAAGTAGGGAGAATTTATCAGCACCAAGTCCGTTGATTACTATTTTTGTCATTAAATATCCTGATATCACAAAAAAGATATCAACTCCAGAGAACCCACCATTAAAATACGGGACTTTAAAATGAAATAGTATAACCCCTAAAACAGCAATTCCTCTTAATGCATTAATATCGTATCTAAATTTTGTAGGGGTTTTCGTCATAATTGAAAATTGTTTGTATCGGAATTAAGTTTAATTAAGCGATATAAAAGTAAAAATTTATTAGGACTCTTTTGGACTTGTAATATAAAAAGTTAAGGTAGTAAGGCATAATTTGATTTTTAATAAAAAAAAGGCGGATAGACCCATCCAATGACAAAGCAGGACTGCTATCTCGCAATTGGCATTCGGTCTTGCGTCCCTGCTTTCTTCTGTCATTGCTCGATGAACAGCTAACATTCAATCGACAAAAGCTATATGGCTAATACCGGTGACGCTTTGAAGAACAACTACGATAAAACCTCTGTACAATCGCGCGCGATGAGATTTACCATACTAAATCAATAATTGATTCATAATTAGTAGCCAATACTTTTGTTTAAGAGATGAGATTTTATCACTGCAATATTACATCCCCTAAATGGATAATAAGGCTTACACCTACTTGTTTGAGTACTTTTTATAACTGTCGAAAAACATAACCTTTGATTATGGCTAATTTAGTTACTTGCAAAAGATGTAATAATTCTGATGACGTAGAAAGAATCAAAAGATCTTCCTTTATAAAACAATTTTTATTTTTTGTGCCGATAAGAAAGTATGTATGTTATTACTGCATGCGCAAATTTTATAAATTAAGTTAAATATCAAACTATAGGTTAATGTTACATTTACAATGGTACAGCAATGACTACATTGTAATTAAACCTTTTATCTAAAGTGTTATGCTGATTAAACTTGGTTTTATTGAGGATGATATATCATTGCTTGATAATTATAAGGATTTTTTTGATGGGGAAGATACCTTCGAAATTGCCTTTAGTGTTGGAGATATAAAAGAGCTGCGTAATATTAAATGTACAACTACGCCAGATATTATTCTTTTAGATCTAATGCTGCCATCGGGGAATAGCCTGGATCGACTTCATATTATTAAGCAGGTTTTTCCCTTTGTTATCATAATCATATTGTCTTCGATCTCAGATCCAGAAATGTCACGCAATGCTCTTAATAAGGGTGCAAATGGCTTTTTGTTAAAATCGAGTAGCCTCCAATTTATAAAAGATGCATTATATAAGGCATATGAAGGGCACATGCCTTTATCGCCCTCAATCGTTAGTCATTTATTTAAATTCGGAAAAATGAATAGCACACTGCAAGAAGGATATCCAGATCTCACTAAAAAAGAAATAGAACTAATTTACTTGTTAAAAACCGGCATGTCTAATAAGGTAGCTGCTGCTATTCTAAAAGTCACTTTTTTCACAGTAAACCATCATACCAAAAATATTTATAAAAAACTAAATATTCATTCAAAGAGTGAATTGATAGCTATAACAACCAATTTCTCACAATGAATATATAATTATGGCATTAATACTACTAATTGAAGACGAGCAAGTATTGAGGGATAATTTAAAAGAATTACTTGAAATGCATGGTTATACATGTATTACTGCCTCGCTGGGATTAGAGGGTATTACATTGACTAAGAACAATAATCCAGACCTGGTGCTGTGTGATATTACATTACCTGACTTTGATGGTTACCGTGTTAAAATTGAGCTCAACAAATTAAATTATAACCCTCCGCTAATATTTCTGACGGCACGCACAGATAAAGAAGACTATGCTAAAGCCAAAGAAGTAGGTGCAGTGGATTTTATTACTAAACCATTCAGAATAAAAGAACTAATTAACAGAATATCATGGATATTAAACAAAAAGAGCTAGATTTTTTACAATACAAAACATTAGTTGCTTCCATTCATGATGTAGTTTTCCGGACTGATTCTAATGGCAATTGGATTTTCCTGAATGACTCGTGGGCAAGAATTATGGAATTTGATGTAGAAGATTCGATTTCAAAGCCTTTCTTCAGCTTCCTTCATCCAGATGATGTAGCTACTGATGCTGCACTGTTCAAGCCAATGATGGCTGGTACCAAACAGTTCTGTTCACATGAAATTAGATACATGACAAAGTCTGGAAATATTTGCTGGATGAAAGTTTTTGCGATGCTGGTTAAAGATGAATCTGGTCGTATCATAGGGACACAGGGCACCCTTCAGGATATCAATATAGACATCCAAAATAGGGAGATGAGAAAACTCGCAGAGATACAGCTAATGCTGTCAATTAAGAAGGAAAAGGAACTTAACTTACTAAAATCAAATTTTGTGTCTCTTGCTTCTCATGAGTTTAGGACACCATTAGCAATTATGCGTTCCAGCGTCGAACTTTCGGAAATTTATATCAATAATAATCGTCTTCAAGAGCCCTATTTATTAAAACACATCCTTACTATTACAAATCAAATAGATCAATTAAGTGAGCTGATTGAAAAGGTACTTACTTTAGGCCGTATTGATTCTAAAGCCTTTACCTGTAAAAAGGAAAAAATTGATCTTATAGGCTTGGTACAGGAGGTAATTTATGCGCTGGAAAGGATTCAGCATGATGAAAGAACAGTTGGCCTTTCAGTTAGAGGAACCCGCCGAAAGGTTATGGCCGATCCATTATTGCTAGCCCATGCTATTACTAACTTATTATCTAACGCACTTAAATATTCTGTAAATAACCGTGAACCAAATATTGAAATTGTTTTTACAAAATCCGATTACTCTATCATCATAACAGACTTTGGCATTGGCATACCTGTTAATGCTGAAAATAAAATCTTCCAGGCTTTTTACAGAGCAGATAATGTAGAAGCAATAAAAGGTACGGGGCTGGGGACCTTTATTGCTAAGAAATTTATTCTGCTGCACAACGGTACGGTAAGCTTTACTAGCGTTGCGAAAAAAGGAACAATTTTTACCATTCATATGAACTAATGATAGTATATAAAAAAATGCTTACACATCGTGTAGGATTACTTGTGGTGTTGATTTTAGGTTTAGCGTATTTATCGTTTCATTACCTTAAGGTGGCTAGTGAAAATGAAAAGTGGGTTTCACACACGTATAAAGTACTATTGCATACTTCCAGAATCAAATTTAAGATAGATGAGCTTGAGCTTTCCTTTAAAAGTTATTTAAGAACAAAAGACGACAATTTTAAAAACCGTGTATTATCGGTATCCAAAGCTGCCAATGAAGAGCTAGCATTAGTAAGCTATTTAACTAAGGATAACTTGCAAATACAACCCCTCATCAATGCTATGGTAGATGAGTTGCAACAGCGGGTGCAGTACTACAAAGTAAATATGTCAGCTTCCGGCCCATTAATATCTTTATCAAGATTTAACAGTGTTACTTTCCCAGATATTAAAGCTAAATACAAGGTTATTGAAGATAGTGAATCATTATTGCTAAAAACGCGGCAAATGCAGGCAAGCAAATCAAGTGAAAGATCTCATCTCTTGATTATAATCACTTTTTGTTTAATTTTTACTACGTTAATTTGTTTGTTTAACCGTTCAGAAAAGCTAAATAAAGGAACTAATGAGCTTAAAGCAGAATTAGCTACCTCACAATCTGCTTATGATGGTTTGTCTGAGCGAACAATGGAAATTTCGTTTTCCAGGGATGTTCAAGATGATGAATTTATAAGAATTTCAAAGACATGCAAAGCAGTACTGGGATATTCTGCAATAGACTTTGTAAATGATAAAAACTTTTGGTATAAGATTGTCCATAAAGAAGATCGCTATATTCTGGATTTGATGAAGCTTAAATTTAAAAAGGGCGAGTCTTTTATTAATCAATACCGGGTAATACACAAGGATGGAAACATTAGGTGGGTAGAGAATTGGTTTAAACCCTATGTAAACACAGCTGGTGTATTAGTAAAGATAGATGGAACTACAAGAGATATTACTGAACAAAAACTAAATGAACATGACAGGGAGAAATTAGTCTTTGAGCTGATCAGGCTAAATACAAAGTTGGATCATATCAGATATGTATCTCAAAAAGCGCTGAAACCTATTGCTGTGCTTACGGGCTATAGTCAAATTATGAGCGCTCTTGATACACAGTCAAAAAAAGAGCTGCAGATCATTGATCATATCCAGCAATCTGTAAGTCAAATTGATGAGAACATCAATGACCTTAGTTTAGTAATGAATAAAAAAGATGAAATTATAGCAGCGAGCGAAAATATCAATCTGGATGAGTTACTTAAAAATGTTAAAAATTCCCTGGACCGTCCTTTGAAAGAAAAGAATATTCAGATCCATGGTAATTTCATCGATGCGAATATATTGTTCAGCAATAGAGGAATTATTTATAGCATATTTTACAATTTAATTTTAAGGGGAATAGCTAACCGCAGGGACGATGCAGTGACGGAGATTTATGTAGAGACTAATAGAAAGAAGGATCATTTAGAAATTGTGTTTATTGACAATGGCCAATTATTAAATGAAAATAGTCCCTTTGAAACCTCTGGTTTATATGAGCCTTTTAGTGATAATTTACTTGGTTCGAATATGGAATTATTTGTTATTAAAAATCAGATTGAGGCACTTAATGGGACTTTTAGGATAAATAGTGACCACAATGAAGGAACAGAATTTAGCATATTGTTTGCGAGTAGCGAGCTAGCATCTTTATGATCCCCCTGTTTACCAATCTCCCCATTAAAACTTTTATCAGTATTGAAATCCAATAAAAGATATCTTTCAATACCTATTTATGAAAAAATTCTACATTTAAAACTAAGTTTCATACATTCTAGCATGTATAAATATTCTATTTGTACAATATTAACTCAAAGTTTTTTATCATTTACAAAATCAATTTGTATAGTCAATAAGATTTAGACTATTTAGGGCTAAAACAAACTCACTTTTCCTTAAAATTTTTGAACACAACTTATAATTTGAGAAGAAATTTGACCGTTTTAACGTTGATAAAATGTAAAAATTCTGTTTTTAAAAAAATTTCAATAACAAATATATACTATAATGCCCAAACTAAAATGATTTAGGATTAAGCATTATTTTTTTTGCCGTTTTTTTTATAATAATATAAAAAAGACATAAATTGACATACGTAAAAACCTAAAAAATAAGGACTTAAACAGTATGACTTTAAAAATTGATATGATGAATATTATATGTTTTAATTATGTTATTTATTATGGTAATGGAAGAAATCGATAATTCTTGGGCAAATATTGTTAAAACTTATCACAGATGTCCACATTGTAAAACAGGATTGTTAGATACTAGAGTGAAAAGGGGATTTTTTGTTAGAAATCTTTTTATTTGGATGAACGTTAAGAGATATCAATGTAGTTCTTGCGGAAGAAAATATTATTTGAAACAGAATACACTTTCAGAAGGATAGTATAATCATTTGTACCTTTTCATATAATTGTGGTCCATTAATATTTTCGTTAATAGGCACCCCCCATTATTATTTTATATCGCTAACTTAACAGCCAATTAAGTTATCAATATGAATAGAAAACATTTCTTATCTGTCAATCTTTTAAGCGTCTTATCAGCAACAAAGCTATCATCCGCTCCAATTCCTTATAAGTTAGAGAATGGAGTTTTTGAGACTATAGATATATTTACTGGTGAAAATGTTACTTTCTCTAAATCACTTGTAGACTTTAATGGAGAAAAACTTAGTGATAGAAAATGTGATGGTGTTATTTTCAGGAAAATTGATGGTGCCTATTATAAGCGAAACTTTACCGGTCCAATAAATGTAAAATGGTTTGGGGCTAAGGGTGATGGAATAGCAGACGATACCAATGCTTTTAACAATGCGCTAAAAATGACACCTAAAATTTCCTATCAAATTGGGGGTGGAACGTTTTTTATTCCTGCTGGTCGATATAAAATCACGGATACTATTATAATAGATAGAAGCCAGATTAAAATTTCTGGTGCAGGCTTAGGTTTAACCATTATTGAACCAACAGGAAGTTTTGATTATGCAATTCAGTTTATTGGACAATCCTTTACCAACTGGCTGAATGCAGTGGAGCTAAGCAATCTAACAATAAAAGGTAACCGCTTTTCCGGAGGAGGCTTAAAAATAGAAAATGTAGGCCTGCGTAGTCTATTTGAAAACATAAATGTATTTGACTGCGGAAGCAAGGGTATTTATTGTAAAAGCCTGTTTGATCATATTTACCGTAATATTGAAGTACGTAACTGCGGCGAGATTGGAATCCATGTCTGGGAACAAAACAAGAGGACAGCTTCGTTTGCAGCTTTTGAAGAAAATAGTTTTTTGGTTTTTGATAATGTTAGACCTATAGCTAATAATAAAAATGGCATACAATGGCTTATACAGGGTGGGGATTCATTTAGATTGATCAACTGTAAACCTTCCGAAGGTTTAGTAGGACTAAGGATAGATAGTCTTGCAAATCGATTCGATATTGATGGATTATATATTGACGGGACTGGTAAAAATAGTGTAGGGGTACAAATTGACGACGAATATACTAGATCTATAAATATCAAAAATCTATCTGCTTACCAACTGAAGTATGCAGTAGAAGTGATTAATGGTCGTGGCATCAACATAACGAATATTGGTATAGAGGGTGGTCCGGATGCTAATCTTGGAACAGCTCTATATGTACATAAGGATTGTGTAGGTAACGTTACTTATGATGGATTTGAAGATAATTACTCTAAGAAAGTAGTTGATCTTTCAAATGGTAAACTTTCCACTCCTATTAAATTCTCGGGCCACAAAGATACCGCAGGTAACGTACAAAAGCCATTTTTGGCAAAAATACAAACGCTATCTGTTGATGCTGTAATCAAGCCGGGCACAAAAGATTCGGGGTTAATTACTGTAAATTTGCCGTACGAAATGAGTAATATATACTTTGTAAATGCTACTATAAATCATTCCAGCAATTTAAATAACAGCCCATTATATACAGTCATTACTGGTATGCATACATCGACGAGTATAGGTCTAATGGTAAAAACCGTTAATGAAACGTTACCTGTGAAGGTGTTGACGAAATTCAATATTAATATTCTTGTAATTGGCGATGTTAGCCCGTCTTAACTTGACAGACTAATGAAGACCTTCTTTATTACAATCTTTATACCAATCTTCTAAAGCTTCTTTTAAAGTATATTTTAACTGATAAGTTGAGTTATATAGCTTTTCGCCACCTATATTAGTTGACACCATAAGTTTACTAACCCTATCCGGATGTATGCCATTAATCTTTTTACCGAGCATTCGTGCACCGAAATAAGCTGTTCCTGCTGCTGATTTAAGCGCCCATCCAGGCACCAAAACCTTAGGTGAGGCTATACTGGTGGCTTCAGCAATTGACTCGCATATCGTTTCAATAGTTGGAGCTGGGAAATAAGTTAAATTATATGTTTCAGTACCAGCAGTTGTAATACGGCCAGCATCATGTAAGATTCTAACTACATCTTTAACATACACACAAGCCTTGATTGTATCTTTCCTTCCAGGATAGAAAAAGAATCCCTTTTTTAGGGATTTATATAATCTGGTAAAGTTTCCACCCTCTTCATTTCCAAATATAACTCCAGGTCTAACTATAAATAAGCGACGATTCTCCGGATCTTCCGCTTGCCACAGTTTGTGGATATACTCCGCCGTTAATTTAGATATACCATATGGTGTTGTTGGCATAGGTAGGGTTTCCTCAGTTTTATATTCTTCTGAAGGGCCATACGGAGCAATTGAGCTTGTAAATACAATCGTATGAATATTTTTTCTACGTGCAAAATTGCAAATATTCTGGGCACCAAAAATATTTGCTTCAAAATACTCGTGATCTTCATGTCCTGGTGTAGTGTGAATTGCGGCAAGATTATATATCACTGCATGCTCTGCATCATCTATAACAATGTTGATTTCCTTACGGACATCACAGAATATAAAATTATCACTTACTTTTTTCTTAATATCATAGCTTAAAACAACTTCTTCATTGCCATGATGTGCTTTTATATATTTTTGGAGGTGAGTACCTATAAATCCTGCGCCCCCAAATATTAAATGGTTCATAATTATTTATGTTTTACTCTATCCCAATATGACTTATGCATTGAGAATCGTTTTTTTTGATTTATAGATAGTTTATCGTGCATCATGCCTAGTTTATATCCTAAAAACTTGGCCATAATGGACGCCATCATTTTGGGAAACACAAAAGGATTATTTACTGCAACATATTTTATTTCTGATTTAACGTACTTCAAACCTTCTCCATCAGCTTTCCCAAACTCTTCTAGTAACCATTGGTTAGTAGAATGATATACACCAATGTCAAAGTATCTTTTGAATTCTTCGATAGCACTGTAATTATGTGAATGAAAAACTTGAGAATCTGCAACATAATCAATCTTCCATCCATGCATTAACATCTTACCACCAACGATGACATCCTCTGCAAAGATAGTGTTACTTGGGAAACCACCAACCTGCTCCAATGCCTCTTTTCTGTATGCGGCGAAAGAGTTTGAACAAGACGCTGTTTTAATTCCAAGCTTTTCCTTGTCAGCAAGCTGCTTTTTAATTGGGATTTCAGGGTAATTAAATAGCCTGGCATGAGTTTCAAGCACTTTTGCTCCTTTATGTGGTAACTGTCGCCCATATGCCAAACCAACATTTGCATCACAAAACGAGTTGATCAGGTTTTGCAAAGATTCCTTTTTAGATAAAATACTATCCTGGGTAAGATAAATTAAGATTTCACAATCTGCTGCGGCTTCGGCAAGTAATTGTCTAGCATAGCCGTGATCAAACCTATCCTTATTAATAGTTAAAATTTGAAATCCATGTTTCTTAGCGAGCTCTACTGTGTGGTCGTTTGATCCAGAATCAATAATGATCTTCTTATCAATTTGCGCAGTTTGATTCTCAACACTTTCCAGAAATTCCTCCCACAACATACCAGCATTTAATGTTGGTACTAACAAAGCTACTTTTAACATATGAATTAATTTCTATTTTTTTTAAACCCATTATAAATGGTCAAATGAAGCTTACTGATTACGGCCCAATCTTTTGATAATAAATATTGATTTATAATTGTTTTATCTAAATCAATATTTCCACTACTTATAGTTGTTTCTATTGCTTTATGGGCTTCCTGAGGTGTCTTACAATCTATATAACATTTATCTAAAACACTAGTAGTGCTGGCTCCTGTATTAGTGAGTACAATCAAATTATTACCAACAGCAGCTAAGAAACTCCCTCTCCTTTCGGAAACACCATCTGGGTAATGCAAATAGCAAAAATTAGCCGTAGATAATATTTCAGCAACCTTGTCTGCTGGCTGATCTATAAATGTGCTAACTTCTAGTTTTTGCATTTGTTTTAAAGCATCCTGAAAATATTCATCACTCCCACTTTGTCTTGAACCAATAATTATAAATTGATATCCAGAGTTGCGTTCCTTGGAGAGTTTTATCAATTCAAAAAATTGCTCCAAGCCCTTGTTTGGTCTAAGTAAGCCAAAGAAAGCTATTTTTCTACCAATTATAAATTGCTTATTAACTCCTTTTAAGGGTATATTACTACCAATATTTATTAAATGAGAATGCTCTTTAAAGTACGGCAAGATGTTAGTTACCATTCCCTTTTCCAAAGCATTTGTAAATATGATTTCTTTAGCACAAAAACAAAGGATTAATCCCGATATTTTACGGAATAAATGACCTTGGCTATACTCATGTAACGTCAAAGCAAACTTGCGAAACTTCAAAATCCCCAATAAATTGATGATTAAACTTTTCCCATAAGGTTGCGAAGGATACTGAATATGCAGTACTTCATCATCTTTTAAATTTATCTTCTTATTCAGCTTAAAGAGATTCTTTACACTCCAGTCCTCCAGCGAAATAATCTCAGAGTCAATTCCGTTATTTATAAGGTTAGTAACAAGCTCTTGAGTATAATCAGCAACGCCGCAGCCTGATTTTGGTAATGGAGATACAAACTTAATTTTCATCTGATTTAATTTATACTCCATTTAACATCCTTAACATCAATTTTTTTATGAACACATAATAAGACTGTTATAATAAGGTAAACTATTATGTCATTGTCGTACCCAGTATATAAGATCATCATATTGGCGACCAAAGGTAAAAATAATGCTAAACACAGCAAATAATTGCCAGATATACTAATTATTTTTCTTGCAATGAAGATTAGGAAGCCGATATAGCTAAGCACCCCTATATATCCGACATCAAGATAAGTATTTAGAAATGTATTGTGCAGATTAGGTTCTCCATTGTAATAGGACGAATATCTTGTTAGAAAATCCTCTCCTGCAAGAAAGCCATTGCCCATCCATGATATATGATTAAAATTGGTAAAAAATGTACCCCAATAAACTAATCGTATGCCCATTCCGTCATTGAGCTCACTGATATTATTAATCCTAATTAATTTATCAAGTATAATAGGTATAATGGCAATGAAAATTGCGATCAATATCCCTTTCTGGTAGAATTTAGATTTATAAAAAAGAATAAAGGAAACGCCAATTAAGATTACTCCAATTGGAGTTCTAGATAATGACAGGTAAGATATAAGAAAAACGAAAATGATATTTAATAATGATATCTTATTTTTGGTCGTTACATCTATCATAATGTAAAGATATCCGAGCAAGGCTATTTTACCTCCCAACATATTTTTATCAAATACACCCCAGAAAAATAGAGATTCTTTGTATAATAAGCTTGCTTCTGCGGATGACTCAACATTAAAAATGAATCTGAATCCAGAGAATAAGTGATAAACGAAAAGTTGTAAAAAAACTAAAATTATCACAAACTGGAGACTTCTGTTTAACCAATACAGTAGATTAGTGTTATCACGCTTCAAAATCCAATTTATAGAAGTAATCAGGAAAATAAAGTTGATGACGAGCTTTACAATATTGGATGTAATAAATGAATTTATGTTTGTTCTCGTAACAAAAACAAAAAGGGTGTAAGAGATGTAAACAGACAGAAAGATTAACCAGTTACTAATTGCGAACCTGTGATTATCTTTAATAAAAAATAAAGAGGACAGCAGAAACAATGCAGGATAAATCTTTACCGGCAAGAATATTGATATTATAGAAATACAAAACAGTAGCTCATTCAAGGTGATAGACCTGAATTTTAGTACACTACTCTGAATATTTCTAATTGGATATGTAATCATCAATGGTCCTATACTTTAGATAAATCTGTAGTCAATGTGGATAATACAAGTTTAATCTTTCTTTTAACGGCAAATGCAAGGCGTTGTGCGTTGGCAAATGGAATAGATAAGGAATTAACTTGTTCAAGCTCCTTATAACCTAAGGATGCATTAATGAACGCCTGGTATAAATCATTCCATTCTTCTTGTGTTAAAAAAGATCTGTGTTTTAATAAATTATAATAATGGTATTCTTTCATCAAAATAGTTAAAAAAGGTTCAACTATTCTGGCTTTATTTTTTTTATGAAAAATTTCACACATCTTGATATATCCATTGATATCAATTAATGCACGTTTTTTCATTCCACCCTGGGAAAAATGATCATTACCTGTTCTGCAAAAGACAATAGATGAATCTGCAAGCTGAACAGTACTTCCATCATTTAAAAGATAATTCAATATCATTGATACGTGAGAATATGCAGTTCCAGTGAACGAAACATCATATTCAACACTATCCCATGCTGTCTTTTTAATTATTAAGGAACTTAAAAAGCTAAATACTGCCCCTAGTGAAAGTGACCTTTGAAAGTAAGCTAAAGCAGATGCATCATCCGCTAATTTATAAACCTCATTATTTCCTGCATGAAAGAATGGATCAATTATTTTAGGAACTAAATTGACGTCACAAATTGTACGATTGAATACATACGTATCACAGTTATATTCAGAGATATGCTTTAGTACCAATTCAATCGATCCTGGTATGAGCACATCATCACTTCCCATAAACCAACAATAATCAGCTTTTGAGATTTCAATGCATTTAAGAAAATTGAGATCCGGACCAATATTGGTACTATTCTGGTAATAGATGATATCAACCCCTGAATTATTTATAAAATTAGCTACTAATGCTGCTGTACCATCAGTTGAACAGTTGTCACTAACACAAATTTGTACAGAATCATAGCAGTCGTTTACGGAGATTTCCGATATAATTGCTTCCATACAAATGCGTAAATACTCCTTGCGATTATAAGTAGGTATACATATTGCTAGTTTATAACTCATATTCGCTGACCTAATATTTTTTTAACTTGATAGGGCAATCCCCACACAACTGTTAGTAAAAACGATATAATTAGCGCCATTAATATCCCATTTATGCCAAATTTCTTTGATAAGTAAATTTGTAAACAAAAGGATATTACGGCTTGGATCGGTGTAAAAATCCATAACGATTTAACTTTGCTAGTACTTTGAAGAATGATTGCAAAAGTATCAGTCCAGACCCGTAAGCAAAAATAGATAGTGAACAAGAGTACCAATGTTCCAGAAATAGTTAGCTTGATATCAGATATCATACTTAGTACAAACTCTTTCTGCCACATAAACGCTACACTTACTGTTATAATAAAGAGAATCCCTGCTACAATATATTTTTTACAATGATCATAAATTAAACTGATTTTCTTTTCTGTATACCATTCGGCTATTGTTGGCCATAAAGCGAAAAGCAAAGTACTGTAAACTAAAAAGAACGCATTGTAGATTTTGAATAATATATTATACGTAACAATTTGTTCACTAGGAACGGTTTGCGACATTACAATATAATCAATTTGTAAAACCAGACAGGACGTAACGGTAAAAATAAAAAAACTACTTCCTCTTTGAATGATTTTTTTAAGCAACAAAATATGATAAGATGTTTTAATATCCTGTTTAAGGATATGCTTTATGGAATTAAAGTAGTAATACAGTGAAGGAACAAAACTTAATAGCACATTTGGTAAAAAAAACACTAAAGATATAGTGAGCAGGTCATACTTGAAATAATCATTTTTCAGAAGCAGCAATGCTGTAAGAGTAATAATCTGGGCAACTGAAAGTAAAATATTAGGCCAAAAACCCTGCTGCCTGGCGTATAAAATTTTATGGGAAACTAATCCTACACCTGTTAATATTCCACAAAAAGACGCGTAAAAGAAAGCCTTTTGTACAATTATGATTGATGATTTCTGTTGATCTATATGTTGAAATAGTAATTTGACCAAATAGTCATTAGTAAAATACAAGGCAATAATTAAAACTGTACCTACTGCGAAACAAGTAGACAATCCAAGGAAAATGATTTCCTTAAAATCTTTATTTTTCACTCTAAATTCAGAGATATAATTCTGCATACTATACCCTAATCCAATATCGCATAAAAGCAACCAGGTTACTATGTTGGTAAGAATTGCATAAATTGCAAATTCTTCCACCCCCAGTAACTTGGTCGCAATCTTAATGCTATAAAGTGATGCCAATATATATATACCCCTGGACAGCCAAGAAATCATAGTGACCTTCAAGTGTTGCGGTATATTTTTAAATATTTTTATATCGAGCATGTTAGATTTAAGGTGTATTTACCTGGTATTTTATTAAATCGCACATTGACTAACTGTTAATATATTTCCTGATTACATCAGCAATATAATCGTAATGCGTTTCATCTAAACCTGGCCAAACACCTAACCAGAATGATTGGTTCATAATAATATCTGTATTGGCTAGTTCTCCAACCACACGATGTTCAACATTTGAGTAGGCTGGTTGTCGCAATAGGTTACCGGCAAACAACAGCCTCGTACCAATCTTGTTTTCTTCTAAGTGCTGCACCAACATATGCCTATCATTAGAATCACCTTCTCTCAAAGTCATTAAAAAACCAAACCAAGATGGATCAGAATCTTTCGTTGGTTCTGGAAGAATAAAAATATCTTCAAATTCTTTCATCCTGTCATACAGTAACGCATAATTTTCACGTCTTTTTTGAACGAATCTGTCTATTTTTTTCATTTGTGATACACCTAATGCTGCTTGCATGTCGGTGACTTTTAGGTTGAAGCCAACATGTGAATAAGTGTATTTATGGTCATATCCATAGGGCAAACTTCCCAACTGCTGTCCAAAGCGGCATCCACAAGTATTATCCCTTCCAGGTTCACAATAACAATCGCGGCCCCAATCCCTAAAGCTTTCAGCGATTTTTGCAAGTTCGGGGTTATTAACAACAACAGCTCCACCTTCACCCATAGTGATATGATGCGCTGGATAAAATGAGAAGGTTGAAATATCTCCAAAAGTTCCTGTTTTTTTCCCTTTATATGTTGCTCCTAACGAATCACAGTCATCTTCCACTACCCATAAATTATACTTCTTAGCTACACGCATGACCTCATCTAAATCAAAAGGATTTCCAAGTGAGTGAGCAATCATTATAGCTTTGGTTTTCGGAGATACAGCAGCTTCTAACAATTCTGCTTTTACGTTGTGTGTAGCTACATCTACGTCAATAAATACCGGAATCGCACCAAATTGTACAATTGGATTTACTGTCGTTGGAAATCCTGCAGCCACAGTTATTACCTCATCACCCGGCTTAATAGCTCTGTCGCCCAATTTTGGAGAAGTCAGTGCATAAAATGCTACTAGATTAGCAGAAGATCCCGAATTCACTAATAATGCTTTAGTTGCACCAAAGTATTTGGCAAATTCAAGCTCGAATTCATTTGCAAAACGGCCCGCTGTTAACCATCCGTCTGCGACCGATTCCATACATAATAATAAATCGTCTTCTTCAATAACCTTACCTGTAACAGGGATATAGTCGACTCCGGCAACCGCGGGTTTGAATGTCTTTAAGTTAAAGTCTATATTCATTTTTTTAGTCTATCTTTTTCTTTTATAATCATATTATTTATTGCATCGTCTAAACTGTAGGCAGGTGACCATCCTATTTTAAGTAGTTCATCTATGCTTGCGAAAGAGTCTTCAATATCACCCTTTCTTGTTGGAAGTGCCCCAAATTTTAAATCTGTATTCGCGCTCAAAATACTGGCCATCCTTTCAACAAAAGCTCTAACTGAAATTGATTTACCAGTCCCTACTTCGAACTCTTTGTACTTTTCGATAGCAAAAGATTGATCAATTATTTTCAGATATGCATTTGCGACATCACGCACATAAACAAAATCTCTTTTTTGATTTCCTTCAGTCAATAACACTTCAGGCGCATTTGCTAGTAGTTTATTGAATATCAAAGTAACAAATTTTTGATCAGTATCATTTTCGCCAAATAGATGTTCAAGACGTACATTTATTATCTTAATTCTATCTGACAAATCAAACAAAAGGCTTTGTAGTATGCGTTTAGATTGTGTATATTGATTTAAATATGACTGATGAAATTGTTCCTTTGCAAAAAATGTGTCAGTATTAATAAACACTTCAACCCCAAATTCAATACCAAGTTCGACAAGCTCAATTGGTAATATGATATTAGTTTTTAAAAGATTTGTAAGTGTATTATCTTTGCCGTATTCCGTTGCAGTGTGAACGATACAATTGATCTTAAAGTTTTCAAACAGGGCAGGCAAATTTTTACCATCCTCTTGAATTTCAAATAAGCTACATAAAGGCAGAAACTTTTTTATCCTCCATAGGTCAGAAGTAGGCCTAACTAGTAAAATTGGCGAGTAGTTATTAGCTACCAATTCTTCTAATACATGACTGCCAAGAAAACCGTTGGCACCTGTAATTAATACATTCTTTAGTCTGTCCACTTAATCCCTTTTATTAAACCTAGTGCTGTATATTCTTTAATTTGCTGGACTCTGCTCTCATATATAGTACCATCATTATTAATATCTGCCAAATATCCATTTAAGGTAAAAGCAACTGTATCTTTAAAAGACAAGACTGGCTTCCATTTTAAAAAGTTTACAGCTTTAGATATATCTAGTTTTAATAAAACTGCCTCGTGTGGTTTATTAATATTATCGGGAATTGTGTACCCGCTTTGCTCATTTATAAGCAACATTTCGTCTATCAGTTCTTTAACTGAATAATTTGAAGTGTCTTCAGGACCGAAGTTCCAGCCTCCTACAAATGATTCTCTGTCTTTAGAAAGTAATTCAGCACCCAAAGCAATATAACCGCTTAAAGGTTCTAAAACATGCTGCCATGGTCTTGTGGCGAACGGGTTTCTGACTTCAAGTTTTTCTCCAGCTTTTACTGCACGGAAATAATCAGGTATAATCCTGTCCTGAGCCCAATCTCCTCCACCGATAACATTACCTGCTCTGGCAGAAGCAACTTTACAATTAGCATCTGCTCCGCTGAAGAACGAAGAAATATATGAGCTGGTTATCAGTTCAGAACATCCTTTTGATGCACTGTAAGGATCTTTTCCACCCATTGGGTCATTTTCTCTGTATCCCCAAACCCATTCTTTATTATCATAACATTTATCAGTTGTCACATTTACAGCAGCTTTTACTGAAGGCGTAGCGCGTACAGCTTCGAAAAAATTCACTACACCCATTACATTGGTGTCAAATGTACCTACTGGATCTTGATAAGATAGTAACACTAACGGTTGTGCCGCTAAGTGAAAGGCAATATCAGGTTGAACTTCCTGAAAGTACTTTTTTAGTTTAGCCCCATCACGTACATCCCCTTCCATATGATGGATTTTTTCGGCAAGGTCAGTAATAACAAAGTTGTCCATTTCGCTATATGGTGCCAAGGCATACCCATATACTTCAGCACCTAATTCTTTAAGCCATATTGCCAACCAGGAACCTTTGAAACCTGTATGTCCTGTTATTAAAACTTTTTTACCCTTATAGATATCTAAATACTTCATTTTACCAGCTTTTCCACTTTGCTCTATTATTGGTCCAATCTTCTTCTAATTCATGTTTATCCCTTAGCGTATCCATTGGTTTCCAAAAGCCTGCATGATTAAATGCTTTCATTTGACCGTCTGCGGCAATTTTCTCCATTGGTTGCTTTTCAAAAATTGTTGAATCTCCTTCTATATAATCAAATATGCCAGGCTGACAAACAAAGAAACCACCATTGATCCACGCACCATCGCCTTTTGGTTTTTCCATAAAGGAGTCAACTGTATTATTATCACTCAAATTCAATGCACCGAATCTTCCAGATGGCTGAACAGCTGTAACCGTACAAAGTTTTCCATGTGACTCATGAAATTTTACAAGCTCTGCAATATTGACGTCACTTACACCATCACCATAGGTTAACATGAACGGTTCATTGCCTACGTGAGGTTGAATTCTTTTGATTCTGCCACCTGTCATAGATTCGTTCCCGGTATCTACCAACGTGATCTTCCATGGTTCAGCCTGTGAATCATGAACTTTGATTGAATTATCTGACATATCGATGGTTACATCAGATTTATGCAAAAAATAGTTAGCAAAGTATTCTTTTACCACATAACCTTTATAACCTAAACAAACAACAAAATCATTGAAGCCATGATGAGAATACATCTTCATAATATGCCATAAGATCGGCATACCACCAATTTCTACCATAGGTTTTGGTTTAAGGACGGTTTCTTCCGATAAACGGGTTCCTAAACCTCCTGCGAGTAATACTACTTTCATATCTTTTTATTTATATTTCTATATGGACGTTATTGCTAATAGGATGAGTGCAGCATAACAGATACTCACCAGCATTCAAATCATCTCTGTCTTTATCTAACCCTATCATTTTTACCTCACCATTAAGCAGTCTACCTTTACAGGTACTGCAGTTCCCGGTCTGACAAGAGTATGGCAATTCGATATCAGCATCTAATGCTGATTCTAAGATACTTTTTCCTTTGATAACTTCCAGTTCAAATTCCTGATTATCAAAATTAAGTCTAATACGTTGGGTAGCTATTTCTTCAAAGTCCTTTGGATCTTTTACTAATTCAAAATCTTCCGCATAAATAAATTCAGCAGGGACACCAACTGAGCCTAATGCTTGTTTAACAGACTCTTTTAATCCAATCGGTCCGCAGATATAATGTGAACTTAGCAAATAATCATTATCCTGCGTAAGAATTTCTTTTGCCCTTTCTTCATTAATACGCCCTTCTATCCTGTTATCATCACCAGCACTGATCACATTTCTAGTATGAAAATGTCGCACAGTCAATTGATCAGGATTTTGCAATACCAATTCATCGATCTGGTTGAGAAATATGGTGCTTTCATTATTACGGTTGCCATATAATAGGACCACCTTAATGTGTGAGTAGTTTTTTAATACGAATTTTGCTATAGATATAAGCGGAGTTATACCACTACCTACACCCCATAAATAAACAGTTTTTAATCCGATATGATCGTAAAAAATAAAATCACCCATTGGCGACATCGCTTCGATACTATCGCCAATTTGTACTGTATCTATAATATGATTTGAAACTATCCCACGAGGAACTCTTTTAACTGTAATTTCCAGATATTGATCAACTTCCGGACAAGATGAAAATGAATATGGACGAATATATCTCCGCCCGTTGATTCTAAAGATCAATGTTAAGTACTGGCCTGCCAAATACTTAATTTTCTTTAAACCGGGCTGTTTAAAAGACAGTGTTACTGAATCTTCAGTTTCCCAAGTGATTTGAACCACTTTAAGTGTATAGTTCATTGCAGCTAATTAAGATTTGCTAAAAATATTCTTAAGTTTCTGAAAAGCTGTCAGCGGTTGTATATCACCATAATTTCCATAGCCATAGCCATAGCCGTAGGACTTACTAAGAATATCGTTAACTACTATTCCCAAATTCTGCATTTTTTTATTTTGATGTAGATCTTCCACTATCGCTAATTGACTTTTCTGCGTTACCATTTGTCGCACTAAATATAGTGTAACATCTGCATAACTTGCTAATAATTGTGCATCAGTAATGATTCCTACAGGTGGTGCATCAACTATGATATAATCAAACTTCTCTTTTAATGCAGAAAATAATTGGGCTGTTCTCGCACTCATTAACGTTTCTGCCGGATTTGGGGGCAGCGGACCTGAAGACATTATAAATATATTCTTATTAATGTCTAAAGGTTTTACATAGTCTTCAACAATTGGATCAGCTGCTATGGTGTAATTACTGAATCCCTTAGTATTAGGTATGTTTAATTTTGCTGAAAGTCCCGGCTTTCTTAAATCTAATTCCATCAAAAGCACCCTTTTCCCAGCTAAAGCAAATATTAAACCAAGATTTATAGCAGTAAATGACTTACCTTCTCCAGACATACTTGAAGTAAGCAGAATTACTTTCTGATCAGCTGTGTTTAAATAAAATGATAAATTAGTTCGCAATGCGCGGAACTGTTCTGAAATAGCAGAACGTCCTTGATTCGCAACAACAAGGTTGTCAGAACTGGTATTATGGCTAATTTCTCCGATGACAGGAACCTGCGTTAATGCAACAATATCATCTTTAGAAGTAACCGCTGTTTTTGTCAACTCCGAGATGAAGAACACTACGGCAGGAATAATAAGTCCCAAGATAAAACCAGCAAGTACAACCACCATTTTTTTAGGGCTAACTGGTTTAAATTCTGACTTAGGCGGGTCTATTACTTTTGCAGCAGACACATTTGCAGTTTTAGATATAGATGACTCTTCCGCTTTTTGCATGAGGAAGATGTACAACTCTTCTTTAATTTTTTGATTTCTTGCAAGCTGCAAATAGTTTTTTTCAATTTGCGGAACATTTCCTATTTGGTTCTCCACCGAATTGATCTGCTTTGCTAACTTATCTCTTGTTACCACAAAAGTATTTTTAGTACTTTGAATATTACCTAAAATACCTTTTCTTAATTCTAAGATCTGCTCATCTATATTTTTGATAAACGGACTTCCTTCAGTAACACTTAATAATTGTCTGTCTCTTTCAATTAATAGTGCATTATATTGATTCATAATGCCTGAAAAAACCATATCCTGGGGGAGGAGAGAAGTAGGAAAAACACGTTTATTCTTAGTATCATCCTTCAAATATTTCTCCAGATCTTCGAGAATAGTAACTTGTGTTTCTGCTTTACCTAGCTCAGTAGCATACTCGCCGGTATTTTGAACTAAGATTTTACTTTGCTCGCTCATATCGGCTAATTTATTAGCCTGTTTAAAGTTTTGCACCTTATTTTCCACATCACCGAGTTCTCCACCCAGCACGCTCAGTCTATTTTCAATAAATTTATACGTATTATCAGCAATATCATTCTTATCTCCAATACTGGAAGCGATATATCTGTTGATTAATGTACTTAATATTAACTCACCTTTTTTAGGTAATGGGTAATTCAAGCTTAATTCAATAACTGTTACTTGTTTATCGGAGACACCAACAACAAGTTGTTTCATCAAGTCTACTACGCGCTCATCAATCGAACTTACACCAACCTCATATTGGCTATCAGTCATTTTTGCCGCCAGGTTTTGCTCGATTTTCATCGATCCAATATTTTTTATTTTAAAAGTCTCATTCCAATTAACTGTTTTGTCAAAATTCTTGGAAGAAACAGCTAATTTGTTTCCTGGTATCCTTCGAATACTGATCTTACTAGTTGTTATGGTATCAACGCTATTTATAATGTTCAGCTTGAATGGAGACTCTTCTATTTCTCTCACTAACAATCCGTTTTTTACAGAATAAACAATATTCAACTGCAATTCGCGAACAACTTGCTCCATTAAAAATCTTGTTTTTAGTATCTTGGCTTCATTATCTACAGAATTAGAGGAGCCTAATAATCCCCCCAGATCCATAAGAGCGCCAGCCTGTTTGCCTAAGCCACCACTTTTAGATTCATCATTGATCAAAACTTGCGCATTGATTAAATATCTGGGTGCTGTATACATGACAAATAAATAGGACAATGCAATACAAACTATTGCACTGATAATAAACCAATACCAATTGTTTTTTAGTTTGATAAATACTTTCTTAAAATCAATAAAGGCCTCAGTTTCCTGATGCTGTATATTCTGTGGCAGACTATTCATTTGAAATTGTATTGCTTATAGATTTGTAATTGCAAGGACTATTACAGAAAGAACTGATGCGAGTACACCAATAGTTTGTATTTGTGCAGAATTTGAAGCAGATACTCTTCTTTTATTTGGCTCTACATAAACAACATCATTCTGCTTCAAATAGTAAAAAGGACTATTAAATATGTTAGAAGAATTTAAATCCAAACGGGCGTACTCTTTTTTACCATCGTTATCCCTCACGATCAAAACGTTCTCACGCCTGCCATAAATGGTTAAATCTCCAGCTAAACTTAAAACATCCATAATAGTTACTTTCTCATTTGGCAAAGTGTATGTTGATGGTGCATTAACTTCTCCCAATACGCTAACCTTAAAGTTGGCAAAACGGAGCTGCACATTTGGCTGCTGATAAATAGTGCTTACCTTTTGTCTAATCAATTCTCTGGCTTCATAAGTGGTCAAACCAGCAACTTTGATTTTACCTATAAGAGAAAGCTCTATTTCACCATTTTTATCTACTAAAAAACCTGGTACTTGTGTGGTACTTGTAGATGTGGTGGCACTCCCTCCTAATATTGGAGCAGCCGATGCCTGATTAACAATCGCACCACTTTGCTGGTTCAAAGTAAATATATTAATACTTAAAATATCGTCGGTCTGTATAACAGGCTCTGTAAATTTAGCTGCATTCTCTAGTTGTGCTTTATCTACACTTTGTATATCCTGAAAGTAGGCGATTTTTTTATTGCTTACACATGAGCTTGCAAAAATGGCTACATAAAGAAGTATACCTGCTGCGAATGCATTTTTTCGTTTAAAAATTATTTTCATAGATTTTACTGGATTAAAACGAATTGTTCATTTTAAAGAAAGTTTGCAAACTTAAACAATTTATTGTGAGATTGACATTTGATGTACTTTTTTTACAGAAACAAAAGTTTATTTTTAAAGTCGTAATTTCCAATTAATGTATATAACTCTCCGCTTCTTACCACTCTTGTTAATAAACTCATATGTTTGTCATGATGTAAATCTGAAGCAGCAAGATCATAAAGATTATTTTTTAATAGATATTCTGCAGCTTGCTTTACTTCTTTTCCATAATAGCCAACAATAGCTAAGAGATTAAGCTGAAACAAACATCCCATCTCTCTAAGGCGATGATAACGATCGGGTGTTTTATGGTAAAAATTATATCTTTCAGGATGCGCTAGTATGATATTATAACCTTTTATCTGAAGATCGAATATTACTTGTTCTATATTGGGTGTCTCTGATAAATAAGACATTTCTATAAGTATATGCTGGTTGGGCAGACATAAAAGATCGTCTTTAACAACAAAGCTATAATCTACCATATGCTCTGCTGCTGCTGCCACAGGGATTGTATTATTTAAAAGTGTAAGTCCATCCTGAACAATTTTTAAAGCAGGAAATATGGTTGCTGGTGTATTAGGGTATAATTCTGTATAAATGTGGGGAGTGAAAAATAGTTTTTCAAATCCCAAATCCTGCATTTGCTTAATATATGATAAAGATTGTTCAACTTCTTTTGCTCCGTCATCAATGCCTGGTAAAATATGAGAATGCAGATCGACACCAAGCCATGCGATGTCAGTTACTAAACTACGTTTTTTAAAAAAGCTGAACATTAATATATATTTAAAACTATTATTATAACCGGTACATGATACCTACTTTGAGATGGATATTCTCAACATCCTGCTTGTTCCAGTCCCAATACTCTAATCCTGGCTGCCATTGATATTGGTAGTTAAATGATTTAATATAGGCAAATTGAGAATTAACAATAAACTTTTTATAAGTCCACGCAAAATTCCCAGCTACTGAAAGGTCCACCCAATGCCTATTGATGTATTGATTTTTATCAGCAGAAGCATAAGCAAATTTATAAAACAGGTCATTGTTATTCACTAACCTTTCAAATGTTATACCAATTTTCCTTAAACCTTTAACCCAGTTAACATCTAAAGTTTGCAAATTACTACCAGGCCCAATACCAGCACCTAATACCTGGCCTTTATTGGTATATCCATCTTTAACCATATTATCATTATACCAACTTTCACTAGCTCGGCTTTGTCTTGTGCTACCCTTTTCTAATTGCGTAAACTCTACGCCCACCTGAATAAATTCATCAGCCCTTTTTAATTGAAGTAATTTTCTGAACCCCACAATATATGCCCGTCCAAAATCTGGTTCCACAAAAGCATCTCTTGTATCAAAGGCTGCTTGATTGCGTCCGTATTCAAAATAGAATTCTGCCTTACTTTCTGGCCATACATAACGAGTGAAATAAGATATGTACTGATCTGTCTTACCTTGATCCGGAACTTTCGTACCGTCCTTCATTGTAGAGAATTTTTGTACTGATCTGAACACAGGAAAATAGTCTTTTAAGCTATTGCCCATAGTACTATGGTTAGTAATTGCCGTACGCTCTACACCAAGAAAGAAATTAGGAACCCATTTTGGCTGATAAGTGATCACTACTCCAGAAATATATCTCCAATCTCTAGGTTTCGAACGGTATTCAAATCCCACTAAACTATCTACACCAGACTGCTCCAGTTTACCAGCTATAATTTGTCCTTCAAATGACCCAAGAATTGTTTTTATAGGCTTAGTGGTATTTAAAGTATAGTGCTTAAATCCTGATGCATTGTTACTCATTAATAACGAATTTCTAACGCCTGGACCCCACCATAGATTCTCATTTGAAAAGCCCACAGAAAGCGGACCAGCATTTAAACGAATACTACTTTGGCCCAAGCTCACTTTACTGTAACTGCCATCATTAAAACGATCTGGCAAATCTATTGTATTATAATAATTTGCAATCGGGGTATTCCAATAAACGCCGTTTGGGGCATCACTCATCTTTTGAAATGGCTTGTTTTCTCCATATACGTGTTCAGGACGTAATTGGATGGTTAATGGACCAATTTTAGCAAAAACACCGGCAGATACTTGCAGTTCATATCCTCTATTTTGTACCATAGAGCCATCATTCATACCATAAGGATGATCTGAATTAAATTGCTGCTGCAAAACCACAGGAAGTAAATAAACTTCAGTTTTATATTTAGCATTTTTGTATAACAGCTTCCTGAATTGGTTTACCGAAAAGGTTGCATCGTTATTTAAATTGAAATTTTTATCATCAGACATGAACATAGGTCTAACCATATAAGACATATTGGAGGAATCCTTTCCGAGTAGTTGCTGCCTTCTATAAGCATCTTCAACGTTTTCCAGTATGCCTACTGGTAGGGTCTGCGCGCTAATAGATAAAGTGGTTAAGAGTATTAATATGGGGATGAGTATAAGTTTTGATCTCATTTCTTCTTTGCTTTAATTGTGGTACGCTGTTAATAAATTGGAATTACAACCTATAAAGAAGGCCGACTCTTAAATGTAGGTTATTAACATCTTGCCTATCCCAGTCCCAAAAATTTGTATTACCTAATGAAGGCTTCCAACGGTACTGATAGTTTAAAGATCGGATATAAGTAAACTGAGAGTTAAGTATAAATTTCTTGTAAGTCCAGGCAAAATTTCCTGCGACTGATAGATCAACCCAATGCCTATTTGCAAATTGGGTTACGTCTCCTGCAGTATTGGCCATACGATATAAGAGATCATTATTATTTACCAAACGCTCAAAAGTTAATCCAATCTTTTTTAACCCTTTGATCCAATTTACGTCCAAAGACTGTAAATTACTACCTGTTCCTATTCCAGCACCTAAAATTTGGCCTTCATTAGTATAACCATCTGTTACCTGATAATGAATGTACCATGGTGGGGTATCGCGGATATCTCGTGTAGGAGGTGTTTCTAACTGTGTAAATTCTACACCCACCTGAATATACTCATCAGGTCTTTTTAATGGAATTAATTTCCTCACCCCCACAATATAAGCCCGGCTGTGTTCTGGCTCTACCAAACCATCTCTAAGGTCGTAAGAGTGATCATTACGTCCATATTCAAAATAAACTTCTGCTTTACTTTCCGGAAGAACGTACCTGGCATTAAATGCAACATACTGATCACGGGCAGCTGATTCTTCCTTATTAGTACCATCTGGATTAACATATGAGTCTTTTGTAGTAGAGTCAAAAATAGGGAAATAGTCACCAAATCCTCTACCCATATCCCGTCGATTAACGATATAGACCCTTTGGACACCCAAAAAGAAATTTGGAACCCACTTAGGCTGATAAGTTAAAATAAGGCCAGACATGTACCTCCAGTCTTTAGGCTTTGCTGCAACACCAACTTGCTCAATACCTGATTGTTCTAGTCTGCCTGCAATAATCTGCGTTTCAAACGAACCTATATATGTGTTGATTGGCCTTGTTGTGTTTAAAGTTAAATGTTTAAATCCAGCAGCATTATTACTCATCAATAAGGAGTTTCTTGTTCCAGGCCCCCACCATAAATTTTCATTTGATAAGCCCAGGGACATCGGACCTGCATTTAATCGAACGCTACTCTGTCCCCAGCTAACCTTGCTGTACTGACCATTCCCATAACGTTCGGGTAAATCTATCTGGCGGCTAAAACTTGTCCTATTTAATTGTTGGAAATTTTTATTCTCCGCATATACATATTCTGGTCTCAGCTGAATGCTTAAAGGGCCGACTTTTACAAATACACCAGCAGAAAACTGAGTTTGATACCCATTAGAAGGTATCATAGAACCATCATTCCAACCATACGGATGGTGTGTATTTTCCTGTTGCTGCCACACTAATGGCAAAGCGTAAATTTCTGTTTTATACTTTGAATTCTGGTATAACAATTTCCTGAACTGGTTTACGGAAAAGGTCGAATCCCTATTCAAGTTAAAGTTTTTCTGATCGGACATAAACAATGGCCTGATTAGATAAGAACTGTTGGATGAATCTTTACCTAATAATTGCTGCCTTCTGTATGCATCTTCAACATTATCCAATAAACCAACCGGGATCGTTTGTGCGAAAAGGAATCCGCTGGTTGTAATGAATAGTATAAATAAAAGTAAAATTTTTGATCTCATAAATGCCGGCTTAAAAATCACTGTAAAGGTTCCTGAATGTACTGCGCAAGCCTATCGTAAACAGGCCAGTATTGGTTTGAGAGATATTGTTATGTTCTTTTCTAAAAATTCCGCCTAGTTCTATCCGAAGGTTATATTTTGGATTAAGTACATAGGCAACTTTGGCTTCTGCATAGTATAAATTAGTCCCTATCCCTTGTCCGATCGAGTTTCCATATTCTGAAACCCGGGTATCATAAGTTTTAAAAATATCACCACCATAATTTAATCCTTCCGGATCCACTCCGTAACGGGCATACAATGCTTCGCCGCTAAAGTCGAACCTTTTGTAGGTATAATTTAACTGGGTAACTACTTCTCTGAAGTTTGCACCTAGCGGATGTGCCAGTGCTTGATTCATAGAAGAATAGTTAGATAAACGATCAAAATGCGAATAAGTGTATGGGCGGGCGGTATTAAATTCTGCGAGGTAGTTCAGCTTATCTACTTTAAACAAGTCTGATCCTTTGAATCCAACCTGTAAAGCCCACTTATTTGCCCAATAGCCGTTCCCTGCAAAAATTTCTTTTGCAGTAAATTCATCGAACATGAACTGTCCGTAAATCGTTGTTTTTTTAAGTGCTTCGTATTTTAAGTTGAAACCTAAACGCATTTTATCCGGAGAAGTGCTGTTTGCTCCTTCAATGGAACGCAAGAACACGAAAGGATGGACATAATTAAAATCAAATCCGCGTTTACCCTCTACTTGTGCGTCTGCCCAGGTCACTGCCTGAAAAAATCCGATAGAGAACCTTTTGGTAGCATTCCAATCTAAATAATGCATCGCTGTCCATTTACCTCGGTCACCCAAGCGCCTGTCAGCTGTCAGCTTCTCAGCTCCAGGATCTAACATGTAAGCAAAGATCGTTTGGTATTGAACACTACCTAAGCTAGCACGCAGCCGCAAAAAAGAATAAGGAGCTGTGTTATCACTTAATAACAAAGAGCGATAACCATCACCAATAAAGTTCTTATCATACCCTAAGGCAAGGTTTAAGTGCTTATTTGGGGTGTATGATATTAAGGCTGTAACATAAGCGTAATCTTTAGTAACGTTGTCTAACTTATCACCGCCAGCCTGTCCAGGCACAACAAGGTTTTTATCGATAAATCTCGTATAATAGTTAGAGAACACACCTTGGTTTTCGTACCCACTAGTGTAGAAAGAGAACTCTTTCCCTACGTTACCACCAAATTGAAATCCTCTGGTATTTAACCATGTATTTTTCTTATCCTTGAAGTCCCTTCCGATCATCATGTCTGGCAGAAAATCTGCATAAACTGAATAATCATCATCTTTCCATTCGAACAAGTGTTCCTGGGTTAATTTTCTTCTTACCCACCTCCTGTGATTTATAGAATCCACGCCCATATTCATCAATTCGTTATAACGGGTTACCAATGTGGTGTCGTCGCTATAGAATCCTTTTATGGAACTGTGGAACTTAGAATTTTGATCGTAAACTGACTTGTTGAGTTTTTGGTAAAACTGAAAAGAGTAAGGTATAACCTGATTGGGCGTTTGATCTTGTGCAGAACCTGTTAGAAAGAGGGTTACAAAGATAAGGGTCAGTAAAATTTTATTCATAAGATTGATATATCACTTAAACAGATTCATTTAAATGATCCAATTCTTCAAAAATAGAGTTTTTGCTCTTATATTCCTGTACCAATTCTTTCATTTTTATTACTACTTGTCTGTCGTCATTTTCTTTAGCAGACTCTACCAGGCTGTAAATCTGGTCTGCCACTTCATTAAATTTGTATTCTCTAACCCGGCCAATCATAATTTTATGGTGATGGGTAGGCATTGCATTTTCATTATCATTTAATAGCTCTTCGAATAGCTTTTCACCCGGACGAAGACCCGTATATTGGATTTTAATATCGTGGTTTGGCTCCAGGCCAGCTAGCCTGATCATCTTTTTAGCCAGTTCTACAATCTTTACAGATTTGCCCATGTCAAAAATAAAGATCTCCCCCCCTTTACCCATCCATCCGGCTTCTAACACTAAACGGCAGGCCTCTGGAATAGTCATGAAGTAACGCGTAATCTCCGGATGTGTCACCGTGATCGGTCCGCCTTTTTCAATCTGTTGCTTAAAGCGTGGGATCACAGATCCGTTAGACCCTAATACATTACCAAATCTGGTGGTGATGAACTTAGTAATTGGTTTTACACTTAAATCGTTGATATAACTTAACCCGTTGCTGAAGATGAAATTATCAGAGTGAAGTGTTTTGTTAAGCGACTGCACATAGATTTCTGCTACGCGTTTTGAAGCTCCCATTACATTGGTAGGGTTTACCGCTTTATCAGTAGAAATCATCACGAACTTACGCACCCCATATTTAATGGAAAGATCAGCGATAATCTTGGTTCCCATTACATTTACCTTAATGGCTTCTGAAGGGTTATCCTCCATCAAAGGAACATGTTTGTATGCGGCCGCATGGTATACATAGTGCGGTTTATAAGTCTCAAAAAGGTGTTCCATCCGCTTTTTATCGCGTACGTCCCCAATAAAAGCATGGAAGTTTTTAACCTGATGTGAATCTCCAAGTTCCAGGTATAGATCGTGCAACGCAGTTTCTGATTGATCGTTCAGGATAATCAGACTGGTTTCAAACTTCAATAATTGTCGCACAATCTCACTGCCAATAGAACCTGCAGCACCGGTAATTAATATTCTTTTTTGATTAAGCTGCTGTTGTATCCCTTCTACATCGATCTGAATGGTTTTACGGTTCAGCAGGTCTTCAATATTGATATTTTGAATTTGGGTGGACTGTAATTTGCCGCCCATCCATACATCTACAGGAGGGATATTGAGTACAAGCACATCATGTTCCAGGCAGGTATCTACAATTTGATTTTTCCGGTCTAATGGAATGGTATACGAAGCAAAAATGATCTCATCTACCTCTTTACCAGCAATCATACTTTCTAAAGATTTAGCGCTCAATATCTTGATACCGTCAATCGTTTTACCAACTTTACGTTCATCGTCATCTACAAAGGCAACAATATTTTTATTCACCCTTGGATCATGGTCAAATGTGCGTTTGGTAGCCACACCTGCTTCTCCTGCGCCATAAATGATTACCCTGATTTTATCAAGATTAAGGTTCTTGATATACATGAAAAAATACTTGATGAGGATACGGTAGGTGATTAGCAGCAAAAAGCTGACTAACCCGCTTAAAATAATGACCGTTGAAGAGATAATGGTTGTATGCTCTATGACAAATATGATGTAATTTAAGATCAGCATGCTGCCACTACTGACTGTTATAGCAAACAGTATGCGGAAAGTATCCTGGGCACTGGTATAACGGATAATACCAGAGAAAGATTTGACGTTGACAAAAACAATGGTATTGATTACAGTAGTGATCAGTAAGTTTCTGAAAAACTCTAGATGATCAAAATTAAAGAAGCCGAAATTATATTTGATTAAATACCCAACACTTAGAGCTATCGAACAGATAGCTAAATCGAGTAGAAAGATGATCCACCTGGGAACTATATTTATTTTAGTAAACAAAATATAAAGATTTAATCATAAAATTACAGGCTCCCCAACAATTTTTCCGTTCCCTCAAACATAAATCTCATTTTAACAAAAACTATGCCCGATACTGCAATAGATCCAAGCACAATCCAAATAGAACTAATTCCTGTCAAAATAAGTAACCCATTAATAATTAATTGTAACGCAATATAAATTAAAGATACGATGATCTGGGGAATTCTTTTATCATTATATAAGTACTGATAAAAATGACTGCGGTGCGGCTCCAATACATTCTCTTTTCGAATCAAACGGAAGACAATGGTAGTGACCACATCTAAACCGTAGACCAGTAACAATAAAATGTAACTAAAGTTTTCTGTTTTTAGTATCAAGGAAAGAATAAAGTAAACGAGTATAAAACCAAGACTCACGCTGCCAACATCTCCGGCAAAACATTTTGCTTTTTTTCTAAAATTAAACAGGTTAAATACAGCTACAGCGCAGCTAGCTGTGATCAGTAGGTTAGGATCTGTGAATGGAGTAACATACTGATTGATACCTAATAGGGTAACCAGTGTGATCAAACCATAACCACCCGTTATCCCATTAATACCATCCATGAAATTAATTGCATTAATAGTTCCTATAGTAAAGAAAAAAGCAAATAGTATCAAATACCAGGAAAGACCGAAAAGATTTAATTGATAAAATAAGAGTCCGACTGCAACCAGGTGAATGGTAAGGCGCAGTTTGTTATTTACGTGTTTGATGTCATCAGCAAAGCTAATTGCACTGATTAAAAGTAATCCTACTAAAAACCATACACTAGATGTTTGAAAGTAACATGGAAACAATAATAATGCAATGGGAAATATAATCCCCCCCCCCCTAATTGTCACTTCAGTATGTGAACTTCGATTATTCGGATGATCAATAATTTGATAATAATCAGCTAATTTAAAATATATTAATTCAATTACTAAAAGCAAAATAATTGTAATTAAAACCAAGGAGGCTGACATTAATAGGTGCTATATTTTAAAGTTATCAATCACGCTTTGTGGCGACCATCCAAATGATGTTCTCGCCTTTGCGTCGTCAAAAGTAAGATCATTAATCATCTTTTTATAATTTTTCTTAGTAAGCGGAGACCTTTTACCGATGATACTACCTGCCAATGACATAAACTTAGCCAAAGTTCCAGGTATACTCCCCGGTTTTTTTTTATTTAACTGTCTTGCTATTCGTTCAGAAAGTTCTGCAAATGATGGGTGATGACCATCTGTGAGATTAAAAATACCTCCCACTGCGACTGCAGGTAAAATTGCAGGAGGAATGGAGGCGGCCATAACCATACTTTTTCTGGCCTTACCCCCGGCTATATTAAAGTAATATCCTCTTTTTATGCCTCGAATCATAGATTTTAAATTACCGGGAGGGTTACTGCCAGCAATTAATGGCAGCCGTAAAATAGCATAAGGTATGTGGTATTGTTTACACCATTCCTCCACTATTCTTTCGGCTTCAATTTTAGATTTCCCATATGCATCAGTTGCATCCAGAGGTTCGTTTTCAGTAATAAGATAACCAGTATCTTTTCCATAAACAGCGATACTACTAATAAAAACAAAGGCCGCAGGCAAAGCATCTTTATCACTTAAAGCATTTAGCAAATTTTGTGTACCACGTACATTAATTGCATAAAACTCTTCTTCCTCATCTGCTGTTTTTGGAACCATATGAGCTTTACCAGCACTATGCACAACGAGATCAGCCTTTGGTAAGGTGGGCACTTCCTTCTCTAACGCAGTAATAATAGTACCATTAGTTCGTCCAATAGTGATCAGTTCTTCAGCTTCGAAGTATCGTGCCAAGTGCTGCCCTAAAAATCCAGATGCACCAGTGATGATGATTTTCATTTGAGTATTAATTGTTTATGGACAATGAAGTATACTAATATTCAATTCGTTATCTAATATGCAAGCTAATGCAGATTCATTTTTTAAACTGAGCTAATCTTTTAATCATTCTATAAGGCATTAGTAATAATGGTGCCGAAAGATTATTTATCTTCCAAGCTTTTAATATTTCTTGGTTCCCTAAGATAATATTTTTCCAGCTCTTATTAGTACTTCCACCTAAACGCATTTTTACAAATAGTTTAGGCAAGTACCTGCTTTGAAATTTGTGTTTTTTGAATACCCTCAACATGAGCTCATAATCTGCTGCCAATTTCATTTCTGTATTAAATAAGCCAGCTTGCTGATAAACAGATCTTCTTAAGAATAAGGAGGGATGCGGAGGGACATGTCCATCTTCAAAATAACGGTCGTAATAAGGTGTGGAACGCCAATTTCTAACAACTATGGTCAAATTATCAGGTTGAACATAAACCAGATCTCCATATACCATATCCATCGAAGGATCTTCCTGAAACACGTGCATCACCTCTTCCAATATCCCGTTATCAGCATATACATCGTCGGAATTTAAGATCCCAATCACATCACCCGTTGCCAGGGCAAGGCCCTTGTTCATGGCATCGTAAATCCCTTTGTCCTTTTCTGATACAAAGTGATGGATGTTTCTATGGTAAGGTGCGATACGATCTACTGTCCCGTCAGTAGAATTACCGTCAATCACAATATATTCTATATTTTTATAGGTTTGTCCCAGTACTGATTCAATCGCATCGGTGATGGTCCGCTCATTATTATAAACAACAGTGATAATTGATAATTTCATTTATTTGGAGAGTTCTTTATAAACAGATAAGGTTTGCTGGTAACATTTTTCCCAGGAGAATTTAGCAGACTGCACATAGCCGTTCTGAATGAGTTCCGTCCTTTTTGAGGTAATCGTTTGTAATGCTTCTTTAAACAAGGTGATATCTGGTCGTTCCAATAAGATTCCGGCAGTTCCGGCCACTTCCGGAATAGCAGAATTATTTAGGGCAAGAAAAGGCACACCGGCTTTCATTGCTTCTAACAACGGGATTCCAAATCCTTCATAAAAAGATGGATAAATCAACGCATATGCTGTATTGTACAACTCGTTTAGTCGCTGGTTACTGATATGATCGAAGTGTTTCCATTGGTCGGGCACCTGCTTTTGTAAATACTGCAGTTCATTTTTAAGCAATGCACTGCCGATAATATATAAATCGAAATCGGGAGACTCCCGGAGCAGGTCGACTGTAAATTTAAAGTTTTTATAGTGTTCCCTGGACCCGATATAAAGCAGGTATGGCTTTGCACCACTTTCTGGCAGCTGCAATTTTACCGTTTCGTCTAATGGATAAAAATCTGCGGAAACACCATTATAAATCACCTTGATCCGCTCTGATGGAATGGAAGGGTGAAATTGCAACAGATCACGTTTAGTATTTTCAGAGACAGTAATAATTTGATCTGCAGCTTTTAATACTTTTCCTTTTTGCATCAGGTGCAAGCTCCGTCGTATCCCTTTATAAAATTTCTCATGGACAAAGTCGTGCATTGTAGTGACCTGCGAGGCGAGCGGGTTAATGGTGATCCGATTGTAGCTGGAATGAAATACAAAAGGTTCGCGCTGCTGACTTAACTTGACTGCTTTAAAGCGTTCCAATATTAGGTACTTACTGCGACAAATGTTAATGGCCGACTGGTTAATATGGAGGGTGGGGCGGACAATGTTCTGGTGTTTAAATTCTTCGAAGGTAACGGATACATTATCCCTTAGTAACCTGCTGATCAGCTCGGACCAGTAGGTGGAAATACCCCCGGCACGCTGCAGACTAAATACAATATTATCGTAATGTATTTTCATGGTTTTGGATATAAATTGGCTTGTCTGGCCACTTTTTTCTGTAAGAGTAATAGCGTGTAAAAATAAATAGCATTTTTTGCAGCACCCAATTTAAAAATCCGGTATTTGAATAAAGCAGCTAATAAGGGAATAAATCCTTTTTGATAACTGCTGATAAATGCACTAACCATCTTTTGATCGTAGTCCGTTAGACGATCCTGATAACGGGCATAAAAAAGTGCAACTGTATTAAGATTGGCCGTAAGCGGGCCAATCATATAAGATTGGTCGGCCACATACCGGTTAAATCGTTTGGCGAAACTCATATTATCTACATTACCACTTACGTTATTGGTATGTTGACGGTACAAGATCAAGTCCTGGTTAATCAGTTTCGTTTTGCCTAATGCCGAAATAACCAGCGCAATCCAGTAATCATGGTTAACTGCGGTTGCAGGTATTGGCACTACCGCTTGTAAAGCCGGTCTGTTCAAGATCATTGTACAGCCCCAGGCATGGTTTTCATTAAGCAGCACCCTCAGTTCCAATGCTGCCGGAAGTGCCAGTTTTTGTGGCAGCTCCTCCCCTTTTTCGTTTATAAACTGAAAATTGGAATAGCAAAGCAAGGGCACAGTTTCACCGTATTGTTCTTGCATTTCTATGATGGAAGCCACTGAAACCGCTATTTTATTGTTTTTCCATATATCATCCTGATCCGAAAACATTACTAATCCGGTATCATTTGCCAATGCCCAATCAGACAGCTGTGCAAAATTTGTACAGGCAGCACCATGCACATCACCATGATAGTTTAAACTGATCCGCTCGTCTTTTTTAATATAGTCGGTGATTACACTTAATGTACCATCGGTAGATCCATCATCACGGATGACCAGTTTCCAATTGGTATATGTCTGCAAAAGAAGGCTATCCAGCTGTTCAACTAGATAGGATGCACCATTATAAGTAGCCATCAAAATGGTAACCTGCGGCTGATTTTCCATATTATTTGATAGCTAACCTATTAATAATGAAAAAGAAAACGACAAAAAACATGTGGAAGAAATTGGTAAATGAGCACATAAACAGGCAAAAGATAAACAATGACCATTCCACAATATAATATTCGCCTTTTCTGGCCAGGTAATTCTTAAATGAATTCATGGAAAGATATCCATATAATAAATTAAGGACCACCACTCCCGCCCACCTGAAGTCGAGAAAGGGATCTGTGATATATGTACCCAGCTCGATATATGAGCTATATAAAGGCGGGTACACTGCAGTTTTGTTAACCGGCAAAACAGTGATGACAGGTCTTGCACTATAAACGCCAACCCCATAATAGTTATCATGTGTGGCTTGTGCCGTTATCTTTTGTCCCGTGGTAAAATTAACACCCCCATAAAGGGAAAGATAGGTTTCCAGGATGTTGGTAGGCTTTGATATACTGTTATATTCCCTCAGAAAATCATTGATTGATGCCGATTTGTCATCGGAGTCGGAAGAGTTCCTTAACTGCCCCAAAAAGATAAAAATGACAATGATACCTGCACCAATCAGCATTAACCTGCCCATAGGAATCTTACGGTAATAGTTTACCGCAATCAGCATGGAAAAGAAAAACAGAATGATAATCTGGCGGCTAAAGAAGTTAAGGATTATAAATCCGCTTACCGCTGCAAGGCAGAGAAATAACATAAAGGTGATATTGCCTTTTTTATAATTGATAAAAAACATTGCCGGTAATACAGCATTGAGCACAATAAAATTGTGGAGGGGGGTGACTTCATTTTCGTTCAGGTCGTTGTAAACTGCAGAACTGCCTAAGTTAAGTACCGGCAAATACCCTAGTTGTCTGATTTCCATTACAAAAACGCCCATGCCGATAATCAGCAAAATGACCAGGAACCAGAAGCTAAGCTTGACGTTTAAAGGGGGAAATAGATTTTTAAGACTGAATTTGAATGTTTTGGAAGCAACTAGTCCCCCGATTACAAAACAAAGTATACTGCTCACCACCAATATAATAAACGGCCATTCGTAGGGTTGCTGTTTGCTGGAAATCCGGATAAATGAGAACCCGGCAGTATATACAAAAACAGCATACAGGGTAAATGGATTGATGAGCTGACCGTAAATATATAGGGAGTAGATAATGATCGACTCTGCTATGAGTGTAAAGCCCAGGTATGGGATGAGCTCATCTAGCTTACTGCCCCATGTTGCATACCTGTCCAATAGCAGGATATCTGCCAGGGTAAACAGTGCAACAAGGCTTAGCAATAAAATATTTTTACTCTTCATTAATTAATGACAGATTTATAAGCTCTTACCATCAGTTTATAGCCACCCATAAATAACAAACGGTAATCTGTCTGGGGCTTTTTTATAAAACTACGCAGGATATGCGACATACCTGTGGTAATATTTACAGAACGAACGTGATGCAAGGCAAGCAAATCTTTATTGCGTTTGATAAGTGCTTCTTTCCCGTTCATGTTTGTCTCCTGTAGCAACGACTCCATTCTTTCTCTCACCTGGATTTCACTTTTAAACATAATGCCATGCTGCGTCATCACGCTGCTGCCATGGAGCCTGATTAACACATACGATTCAGGGTCATTATCAAACTTAAAGAAAGGCTTTTTGAGCGCCATTTTAAACCAAAGCATCCAGTCTTCATTATTCAGGATCAATGCCTCAAAACCGCCTACCTTTTCAAAAAGATCTTTACGGATCAAAGCACTGCACACCGTGAAAACATTATGTTCTATCAATTTCTGAAATAAATAATAGTCACGCAAACTTTCGGCAGAAAGAAAACCTGCCGGATATCTTACCTGATCTACCTGTTTACCGTCGATCATCCGGAAGAAACGGGAAGAAGAGAATACCAATGCTGCATCACTTTCTTCGAGGTGTTTAACCTGCACTTCGAGTTTACCAGGCGAAAGCAGATCGTCGGCATCCAAAAACTGGAAGTATTTCCCTTTGGATAACCTGATCCCCTCTGTTCTGGCTACGCCAATGCCACCATTTGCGATTTTACTGTACTGAAAAGGTGCATCCGGGTGCAGGTCCATAAATTGCTGTACGACTTCGGCAGTATTATCTACCGACCCATCATCTACCACAATACACTCCCATCCGGTAAAAGTTTGTTCTAGCACATTGTTCAGCGTTTCCGTGATAAAATGTGCATAATTATAAGAAGGGATGATAATAGTTACCAGCGGTGTGTTCATAAATTTTCTTCCATTTTTTGACGGATCACCGCCCAGCGGTTTTTCCATTGGTGTTTTGCTTTTACTTCTTGGTAGTTTTTTTCGATCAATGGCAGGTAGGCAGCATAATTATCCAGCACATCAATAATTTGTTGGGCCGCATTGTCCATATCAATTTCTACAATGGGGACGTATCCAAATGTTTCTTCCATATCTGAAGGCATAATGCCAACAATCAGGCATTTGGAAGCCATAGCCTGCAAATACCTTAACGTCATCGTTGAGATATATTCTGCACGGTCTGGATGGGTAATATCTGAAGGTATACAAATGACAATCTTTGACTGGGAAAGTGCTTCCGTAAAAGCTGGCTTACCTTCAAAAAGCACAGGTTGCCCGGGTAATTTAAACAGGTGTTTTTTACCGTGAAGCTTCAATTGACCAGTAATCAGGTTGTGGTAACTTTCATAGTTCCTTCCAAATTCTAACACATCAATTGTCCGCTCCCCAACTGGCTTAAATGCATATTCGTCTGCGTTTAAAGCTTCTGGTAACCACATGGCTTTACATTTGTTCGCCGGACTTTTCCTTAGATAATCTTCGTAGACCTGTTTGGAGGAAAAGAAGACATAAGTAATATTAAATACATCCAGTAAAGGAAAAATCCAGCGTTGAAATCTTGGCCACACATCATACATGTAAATATAATTTTGACGCGAGAAGAACGCGGCAGGAACAATGATCCTGTAATCTCCACTTATCATCGAGGCAAAATTAACAGCTTTTTTATTGCCCAGCCTTAACCTTAGCCGATACAAAAAAGAGAAGTCGGTCAGTTTTCTGATCAGCCACGGCTTTAACCGCCCAGAGGAAGATATTTTGCGCGTCACTGCAAATCCAGGGTCTTTTTCTATGGTCCGGTAGAACTCATCAATACAGTCCAGAAAAAAAGAATCATCCGCAGATTCGAGCAAGCGGAGTGCAGGTTTGTTCTCTTTATAGTTCATAGCCATAGGATTGAATGTGGGTTTTCCAGAATTCCAGGTCATATCGCCACCAGGCATGACAGCCAAAAGGCAATGTTTGGTTATTGAGCTCAAATAAGATTTGAGGGTTAACTTCAAAACTAAAACTTACTGAAACGGCAGGTTCGGGCACTTTAAATTGCGGAAACACCGCAGGGATTTCTTCTGCCCAAAACCGGTCTTCGTTAATCAGCGGCTGGAAAGGATATAAAGAATATATAAATAGCTGTTGATGTTTTAGGTAACGATAGGCGTTTCTAAGAACCGAGCGATTGGTATCTGTATAAGTTTTAACAAATTTTAGCTTACGCAAGCTGGTTACCACTTTGTAACAAGATTTTATATGGCGCAGACAAAAGCCGCCATTGCCTTGTCCTACTATCGGACTATCCGCAGTTGCCTCTTCATAACCAGCAAACAGCGGTGCACCGATATTAGCATACCCACGATCGCACCATTCCTGCAGCTGATCGGCAAATACAAAAGCATCCAGCTGGTAGATCAATAGATAGTCGTAGTCTAGAAATGTTTGATATAAACCCGGATATTTCAGTAACCGGTTATAGGCTGGGATATCGGTAAAAAAGTTATTGTTAAATGTGCGGTATGCTGCCTGGCCCGACAAAATATAGGAGTTGGTACGGATAAAAGGTTCCAGCTTCTCAGGTACCACGAAATAGATGTCATAATTCCCCAGAATACGAAAGCACTGATCCACTGAAATCTGTTCATAAGCAGAAATCTTCTCCTGGTATAGGGGGATCATGATGCAGGCGCGTTTTGTTTTATCCATGACTGATATATCGTTTTAAGAAGGACAACGAAGGGATGGAGGATAAAGTTTCCAGCACGCTCTTATTTCTCCATACAAATAGCTGTATGAAACCATAAAATAATGTGGACAGCGTTACCGTTCCAATGATGATTAGCACTGCATTACTGGTAACCTGGTAAAGCGCGTACCGAAATACGAAAAAGAAAAGTGCGGTTACTGCACTCTGCAAAAAAGCTTTAAATGGAAAACTAAATGAGACGGCCTTTCTTGCATAGATAAATAGTACCAGCGTAACGATCATTTCTGTACTGAAAGAGCTGATTGCAGCACCCACATGTTTAAATATCGGGATCAGTGTGAAATTTAGGGTGAGGCTGATGACCATACCAACCAGGGAGGCATAAAGTATGTTTTTTTCTTTGTGCATGGGCAGTAGGATCTGGTTACTGAATATTTGTGCCAAACCGATGACCACTACAATAAAGCAAAGGATATTTAAAGAATATACCGAGCCCCCGTATTGGGTACCGGCAAATAAAAAGATAATCTCTTTTGATAAACAGAGTGTACCCAATGCGATTGGAATACTAATGAAAATCACAAAACTCATCGACTTATTAATGAGCTGTCGCGCGGCCGTTAAATCGCCCGACTGAAACGCCATGGTCAGTCTTGGCAATAACACAGCTCCTAAAACACCGATAACCGCCATAGAAATTTTACTAATCCGCATGGCGGCAGAATAATACCCCACGTTAAGGTCGTTAGTAAGGAAACCAAGGATGATTGTATCAAAAACAAGATAAACGCTGGTAATAATACTATTAGAAAATATGATTAGCAACGGCTTAAAATGCCGTCTGAAAGAGGTTCCCTTAAATGATATCCTGACTATTTTTCGAATGGCAAACATATTGATTGCCGCACCAACCACAACTGTAACGAGGTTTAACCCGTAATATAAGTCGCGGTCTTTAACCGTGTGTACGAATAAAAACAACAGCAGCAGTGTGCACAACCGGAGACAAACACTCCGCACTGCAATAAACTGGAACTTTTCAATCCCCTGAAAAAACCATTCGGCAAGGAATACAGATCCTAGCACAATGGCCATTCCAATTTGGTACAAGCCGAAATTCGCACGCAGTTTACCGGTATAAAAGCTAATGCCAAACAAGATGATTACCGCGATTAACGACGTACAAAAATGAATAATCATCAGTTCAGAAAAAACCTTGCCCAATTTGTCCGGCTCATTTTTAACCTTGGCAATTTCTCTGATCCCATACATTGGAACGCCCAATGCAGAAAATATGAGGAAATAGGTAGTAAAGTTATCTGCAAAACTTACCGCCCCCATTGCCTCTGGCCCCAGCACTCTCGATGCATAAGGAAAGGAGATCAAGGGAAAAAGTATCTGGGATAGAGACAGTAAAGTGTTAAAAAATATATTCTTTTTAAGCAGCGACATCTATGCTAATACCGATTTCACCGCTCTCCGCGTAGTTAACCAGATTACCCCGATAAAACCGCTTAGGAACATTCCGAGCACCAATGAAAACGCTTTCCCATTTCTTTTAGCAGGTAAGGGATAGATTGGCTCGTCGATCACCTGGATCAGCGGTGTTTCTTTTCTTAAGGAGACTTTAGAGATTTCCAGATTCTTAACCAGTTCTGTTAAGATCGCCGTATTGGCTTGCACATCTACTTGCCTTAATTGAGATGGCACTTTTAGTACCTGTCTTGAAGCGTTCGCATTTGGATTGACATCTGTTGATCGCGCTACTCCCGAGATTGCTCCGTTTAGCATCCGGCGGACCGAATCTGTTTGATGCTGTATAATTGCGAGATTAACTGTCGATTTCTTGGTTTTGGTCTGCACATAGAAATCATTTACGTTTTTTACAATCAGATCATTGAACCCTTTTGCAAATTGTTCATCAGTAGCACTTAACTGTACTTTGATAATGTTCAGCTTTTTATCTGGCTTAATCACTACCAGGTTCTTTTTATCAATTTCTGTAGCAAATTCTGTAAGCAAGCTATCCTGCACACGGGAAAATTTCCCGTTTTTGCCTGGAATAAAATTGATCTTTTGGAGCGCCGGATTATCTTCCCAAATCGTCTCCCTTAAATGATTGAACTGAATATACCTGTCTACCAGTAAAGTCGGTTTTCCATCGATCTGGTAAGTACTTAATAATGTTTTAGTAATCATCATTCTGGAACGATAAAGCTCCAGCAGGTTTTCTCCCTGGAAAACACCACCACCGCCGCCACCTAAGTCGAGGCCGACCATCGATGCTAATCCTGCAAGCTGACCGATACCAGCACCGCCTCCGCCAGAATCTTCTTCCAATACAAAGGTGCAGTTGGCCATATAAGTAATCTTGCTTTTCACAGAAAAGATTAATCCTAATATGCCGCCGGCAATAATAAACAAAAGGATAATAAGCCATTTGCCCAATAAAAATTGCAGCCAGTCGCGCAAGCTATGGATCAGTTCTCTAAAAGAAACCTCGTTAGTTTTCTCAGGAATTTCGTTAATCATCTTCATCTTGCTTATCTAAGTAATGAAACGATGATTGCTGCCATTGAAGCTACTGCGGTAGATAAGCCTACTAATCCTGCTATTCCTAATTTTGATCTTTCTGCACGTTTTGGTACAAAAATCTCTGACCCTGCGGTCACCCGGGGATAGTTATTAAAAAACAAGAATTTCTTCGCAGCCTCTACAGAACCATTGGGATAAACAACATAGGTTGCTTTTTTGTAAGCATTGAAACTAAAACCACCAGATCCGCTAATATATTGTTTCAGCGTTCTGCCTGGAATAAATACCATACTGTTTGGCTTTAACACCTCTCCAATTACTTTTACCGTCTGGAGCTGACGTGGCACACGGATCACATCTCCATCTTCCATAATCAGGTCATATCTGCCTGCAGGAGATTTCATTGCTTTCTGCAGGTTAATACCAACCAGATCGCTGCTTAGCACATCAATACTTGTAGTGTCCTGGGCACCTGTTTCTTTCATCCGCTGTAAATTCTTCAGGTTAACCTTTTGTTCTTGTTCTTTATCTGCTCTCTCCTGATCATGAACAGCATTTTGGCCGGGACGTTTCAATGAGGCACCTTCTGCATATGCAGATGGGGTTAAACCACCCACTCTTTTAATCAGATCTGAAATGCGTTCATCTTTTCTGGATAAGGTATAGATGCCAGGATAAAGCACTTCACCTTCAACACGTACTTGTTTTTGTACTTGATAACCCTCTGAATTACGGATAGAGACTACATCGAATGGCTTAAGGGTAAATGGTTCGGTTAAAATCTGCAGCTTAGGATCTACCATTACAGTAAATACCTCTGCTGTAATTGCCGAGCTGGAAGTAACATCACTGTTTTTAACCCGACGGGCAATTTCTACCCGACCCGGTGATGCACCTTCTTTAAAACCACCTGCCTGTTGGATGAGTGATTCCAGGCTCATATTTTCTGCATAGTTGAAAGTACCCGGGGTTCTTACTTCTCCCTGGATGCTGACCTTATACTCTTCCCTCAAGTCGAAAATGGAAGAGATAGTTACTTTATCTTCCCTGAATAGGGGGATATCAGCCGCTGTTCCGTTTAATATCTTTTGTACATCAAATGATACCATCGTCTGGCTATTGTCTGCACTTAACCGGGAGATATAGCCCCTGTTTTGGAAAGCATCTTCTTTTAACCCTTCTGCCTTTATAATCAGCCCTTTTAAAGTCAACCCTTTTTCCAACTCGTACTGACCCGGACGAAATACTGCACCAGCAATCTCTACCCTATTCTCAAAACGGTCTAATATCTTTTCTACAACATAAGTATCGCCATTGAGCGGATAGTAAGTATTAAAATTATCCGCAGCTATATCCGTAATCCTTCGCTCTTTATTCGTGTTTTGCAACACCTTGATTTTTGCGGTATAGGCTTCATTAGAAAAACCACCAGAGAAATTGATCACATCCTCTAACGATTCTGTACTTAATACCTCAAAAATAGCTGGTCTTTTCACTTCACCTGTCATTTCTACCCGGGTTTGATAAACCGGGATATTGATCACATCCTGATCTTGCAATCGGATATTTTTTGACTGTATTCCATTTAACAGAAAATCGTAGACATCAATAGTAGAGACAATTTTATTATTCCGTATCACTTGTATTTTACGGTAAGAACCATTCTGACTTGGTCCGCCGCAAGCATATAAAGCATTAAATACCGTGGCCAATGATGGTAATGTAAAAGAACCGGGTTTAACTGCATTACCAACAATCGTTACTTTGATACTTCTGATATTGCCCAAATTAACAGCCACCTGGCTTCCGCCAGTCCTTAATGCCGGGTAGGTACGTGACATGGCACTGCGCAATTTACTTGTTGCCTGTTCTATAGAAAGGCCATTTACAGAAACAAGACCTACATACTGCATGCTGATATTGCCATCGGGACTTACCTTAAGCCTGTAATTAGCTTCATTATCTCCTGTAAGGTCAATCAGCAATTCGTCATCCGGACCGATGATATATCCTTTAGGTGTAGCCATCCGCAGGTTAGGCTCAAACTTTAAATCACTATTTGAAAATAACTCTACACCAAAAATCTTTGGATTGATATAAGCCGTTGGCTTTTTTATCACCCCCTGCATAGAATTAACGCCCAATAAAGAACTTGAATTAAGCGTATCAGCAAGATAAGTACGCCCGTTCTGGGTAGTAACTACCGTACCAGAACCCGTAGTCGTTTTTGCAGTAGCACTGCTCTGGCTACGGATATTTTCTACCCTTAAACGAAGTTTCTCAATTTCGGCAGGTTTCATCCCCTGTGCCTGCGCCATTTGTTCTAGCTGTGCATCACTATACCCTATCGACTCCGCACGTTTGATCATCGTTCTGATTTGTGCATCAGTGAGGTCGTCTACCTTAATATTAGAATAATCTGTTTGTGCAAATGTCGTCTGGGTTATAAAAAGCAGTAAAAAAAGAGCAAATGCAGTTAATATATTTTTATATATCATATTAAAGTTAATTCTATAAAAGGCAAAAAGAGATGCCATTAGCATCTCCAAAGGTAATATTTAAATAAAATTAATTCTTTACTTATTCAAATTGATTCAAAGTTTTAAAGTCACCTTCTTTCAGATATTCATCTTTTTTCATTAAAACCAAATCTGATTCTATCATTTCCTTAACTAAAGCAGGAAGATCATACTTAGGTTCCCATCCTAATTTAGTTTTAGATTTTGTAGGATCTCCTAATAACAGATCAACTTCTGTAGGGCGGAAATACTTAGGATCTACACTTACAACCGTTGTACCTGGTTTCAGGTTAGCCGTATTTAAACCAAGAGAGGCAGCTAATTCTTCATTTACATCAATGATCACTCCTTTTTCGTGCTCATCCTTACCACTGAATTCTACTTCTATACCTAGTTCTGCAAAACTCATTTTTACGAAATCACGTACTGTAGTAGTTACCCCGGTAGCAATTACATAATCTTCTGCAACATCTTGTTGAAGGATTAACCACATTGCTTCGATATAATCTTTAGCGTGGCCCCAATCTCTTTGAGCAGATAGGTTACCTAAATAAAGACATTTTTGAAGACCTAAAGCAATTTTACAAGCTGCTCTTGTAATTTTACGGGTTACGAATGTTTCTCCGCGTAAAGGGCTCTCGTGGTTAAACAAGATTCCATTAGTAGCGAACATACCATAAGCTTCTCTGTAATTTACAGTGATCCAGTAACCATATATCTTTGCTACTGCATAGGGAGAGCGTGGATAAAACGGTGTAGTTTCACTTTGCGGTACTGCTTGTACCAATCCGTATAATTCTGAAGTGGAAGCCTGATAGATCCTGGTTTTTTTCTCCAGGCCTAAAATCCTTACCGCCTCTAAAAGTCTTAATGTACCAATACCATCAGCATTAGCAGTGTACTCAGGCATTTCGAAACTTACCTGTACGTGGCTCATTGCCGCAAGGTTATAAATCTCATCTGGCTGAGTTTCTTGTACGATACGGATTAAATTGGTAGAATCAGTTAAATCACCAAAGTGCAATTTGAAGTTCACATTGCTTTCGTGTTGATCCTGGTACAAATGATCAATACGATCAGTGTTAAATAAAGACGACCGTCTTTTTAAACCGTGAACAAAATATCCCTTTTTTAAAAGGAATTCTGCTAAATAAGCTCCATCTTGTCCTGTAACTCCGGTGATTAAGGCAACTTTCATAGTTTCGAGTGTAATTAAGTTAAAGTGTCAAATATAATGCGATAATAACGATTTTTTATAAAAAAACAATCGTTTAAATCGTTGTTTAAAGGTTTTGTATGCAAATATTTAGGCTATCTCTCCAATATGATATTTCTAGTCCTAAATTTTGCTTGATTTTTGTTTTATCCATTACAGAATAATGTGGTCTTTTTGCTTTCGTTATAAATGCTGAAGATGCTACCGGCGTAACTTTCATATCAATTTCGGCAAATTCGAAAATAGCCTTGGCAAAATCGTACCAGGAGGCTACTCCTTCATTGCTATAATGGTAAAGGCCATAAGCCTGATTATCATTTGAAATGATTTTTATAATTACTTCAGCTAGGTCCATCGCATATGTAGGCGTACCTACCTGGTCATAAATGACCGTTAAACTGTCTCTGCTCTGCGCGAGTTTTAACATCGTCTTACAGAAATTGTTTGCCTTTTCAGAATACAACCAACTGGTTCGGATAATAAAATACTTAGCCATTAACTCCTGAACTGCTAATTCGCCTTTGAGCTTAGATAAGCCATATACATTAACCGGGTTTGTAGCCAGATCTTCTGTTAAAGGAATACTCGAATCACCATTAAAAACAAAGTCTGTGGAAATATGGATTAGCGTAGTATCGTATTTTAAACAACTTTCTGCTAAGCGTTTAACCGCAGCTTCATTGATTTCGAAAGCGGCCTCTTTTTCATCTTCTGCATTATCTACTGCCGTATAAGCAGCACAGTTAATACAATAAACAGGTTGATATTTTTCGAATACCGCATCGATCTGTGCAGCATCTTTGATATCAACATCAGCTGAACCCAAAAAAATGAATGTATTTACCTGAACGGAATCTTTAATCTTTTCTTCCAGGCATTGACCCAACTGGCCCTTTCCGCCAATTACTAATATATTACTCATTTATTTGCGCATAGCTTAAGCGAAAGTCTCTCCGCATTGGTTAACAATTATTTTTGAAACCTCTTTAATCTCTTGTTCGTCGGCCTTAGGATAGATCAGCAATACTTTTCCATCATCTACGACAATAAAATTATCCAGTCCTTTAATTACGGCAACTTTATCATTTGGAATCTGGATGATACAATTTGTGGTATCCGTTAGATCTGCACTCTGGCCTGCGAATGCATTGTTATCTTCGTCCCTATCCAACACCTCATATAATGAAGCCCAGGTACCAAGATCTGACCAGCCGAAATCGCCTGGTATGGTATATACATTAGTTGCTTTTTCCATAATCGCATAATCAATACTGATATTTGGAGAAAGCGGATAATTTATACTGATAAAATCGGTTTCTGTTTGTGTATTGTAATGGTCTTTTCCTTGCTCAAAAATGGTGTAGATTTCTGGTACATATTCCGATAACGCAGAAAGAATAGAACTTACTCTCCAGATAAAAATACCTGCGTTCCATAAGTAACCTCCTTCATTCAGAAAGTGCTTAGCGGTTTCTAGATTTGGCTTTTCGTGGAAACGGTTTACTTTAAACACGCCATCTTCTAATTCTGTTTTATAGTTGATATAACCATAACCTGTATCAGGACGAGTAGGATGAATACCTAAAGTAAGCAGTGCATCATGATTTTCTATATAATCCAGACAGGCTGTTACTTTTTCGATAAACACAGGTTCATTAAGAATCAAGTGATCTGAAGGGGCAACAACAATTTTAGCGTTTGGATTGAGTGAAGAAATCTTGAAGGAGGCAAAGGCAATACAAGGTGCAGTATTATTTCTGCAAGGCTCGGCAATGATGTTACCTGCCGGAAGAGAAGTTAACTGCTCTTGGATTAACTCAATGTATTGATTATTTGATAATATAAAGATGTTTTCTGGTGGGCAGATCGCTAGAAAACGATCGTATGTCATTTGCAATAATGATTTTCCGGTGCCTAAGATGTCTATAAATTGTTTCGGGAAATTGTTTCTGCTCTTTGGCCAAAAACGGCTGCCAACCCCGCCTGCCATGATTAAAACGTAGGTGTCTGATTTATTCGGATCGCTCATTCGTAACAAAAATATGTAAATAACATTGATAACCGCTAATTTAATACCTTTTATCAATTAAGTGAATTAAATTTATATTAAACATATAGTTCAAAGTGATATTTAGTTACCTGTTCTCCTTTTTTATATAAAAATGATAGCTGCAGACAATTTTTATCACCTTTAGCGTAGCTTTATTCTCTAGAGCTCTAATCTTTAAAATTAACCTATTATGCGTAGACCACTACTTCTTATAGCCCTGTTATGTGCAGAGGTAACATTTACACAAGTAACTTTTGCACAGCAATCACCGGCGTTAAATACAGCAAAATTAGACAGTTTGCTAACTATTGTTGAGGCAAAAGACAAGGCAATGACAAGTATTGCCATTCTTAAAGATGGAAAACTGGCTTATAGTAAGGCGGTTGGCTATAGCACCATTACCCCTACTGTAAAAACACCTGCTACACCTGATACGAAATACCGGATCGGTTCCATTTCTAAAGTTTTTACTGGAACAATGATCTTTCAGCTGATTGAGGAAGATAAATTAAGCCTGACCACACCACTGTCTAACTTTTATCCGAAAATCCCTAATGCAACTAAGATTACGATTGCAAATTTATTGAACCATAGCAGCGGACTGTTCAATTTTACGAATGACTCTACCTATTCAAAAAAGCTGGCTAAGGCGGTTACACATGAAGAACTCCTGGCTTCTTTTAATGCCAAGCCTGTGTTTGAACCGGGAGCAAAACATGAGTATAGCAATACCAACTTTGTGCTGTTAGGTTACATTGTGGAAAAGCTGGATAAAAAAACTTATCCAGCTGCGCTGAAAACGCGGATCACTAATAAAATAGGTTTGAAAAACACGTATTACGGTGGCAAGATCAATCCGCTTAACAAGGAAGCGAACTCTTATCTGTGGTCTGGAAGCTGGCAGCCTGCTACGGAAACGGATATGACTATACCGGCAGGTGCGGGTGCGCTGGTATCTACACCGGCCGACCTGACGAAGTTCCTGGATGCGTTGTTTAATGGAAAATTAGTAAGCGAGAAAAGTGTTACTGCGATGAAGACAATGCAGGAAGGTTTCGGTATGGCGCTATTTATGATGCCTTTTTATGAGCGGCAAAGCTTTGGCCATAATGGTGGCATAGATGGTTTTCAATCGCAGGCAAGTTATTTTCCAGATGACAAAATAGCTGTTGCAATGATCAGCAACGGGGTTAATACTTCTCTGAACACCCTAATGATCGGGGTATTGAGCATTGTATTTAACAGGCCTTATGCCATCCCTACTTTTGAGTCCATAACACTGAAGTCTGAAGATCTGGATAAATACCTTGGCGTATATGCCTCCCCACAATTACCCATTAAAATTACGATCACTAAAAAAGACGCCACATTAATTGGCCAGGCAACTGGTCAGCCTTCCTTTGCATTAGAAGCTACTAAAGCTGATGAGTTTAAACTGGAATCTATAAATGTGAGTTTAACTTTTGACCCTGCCAAAGGGCTGATGACGTTTAAACAGAACGGTGCCACGTTTATCATGACCAGGGAAAAACTATAAGGATTACTACAAAGTGTGATGAGGGAATAAAATAGGTGCCGATGAATAACCATAGTTAAGCATGAAGCGCCTAGGATTGGTAGGGGTTTGGTATACCTTTCGTTTGGGAAGGTACGAAATACTGATAGCTAAAGTCCGTTGTAAGTCCGTTTTTCTCTTAGAAGAAATACGGACTTACAACGGACTTACTATTTTTCAACAACTTACTTTCCCAAACCAAACCCAAAGCAAACCCAGAGCAGTGTCTTCTCCTAGAATAGCTATACAGATTTACTAATTAATCCTAAAGTAGCTTAACTACTGTCTTATACGGATATCACTTGACAAATGGTCTTATACCTCGCGAGTTGTGTTATAAAATTTTGTTACACCCATCTCACATCCAGTAATACTAGCAGTTTTTGTTTTTATACTTAACTTAATCTTACCTTCTACTGTACAGCATTAAATTAATATTTTAGAACATATTTAACTATAATTACCTTATACGGATAGCTATTACATTAATAAGATAAATTAAATAATATTTACACACATTGGTGTAAACGATTTAAAATTCGGTATATATTTATTATCTTCCATCGCGATGAAATAGTATGTAACTACCAATTAACACTACTCAACTACACTATGCCATATGATGAAGCGGGACGCCTGGAGGCTGTCAATAAGTTTTTACAGCTCAATATAACCCGGGCAGAGGAACTAACGGAGATTGCTATTTATGCTGCGGAAATTTGCGGAACTGCTACTGCTTTCATTACGTTAATGGATGCAGAAACAGAGCACATCTTATATTGTATCGGTGCTGATTTAAAACAAGTTAGTCGTGAAAATTCCATTTGTAATTACACGATTCTACAAGATGGTGTATTAGTAATTCCTGATACGGCATTAGACACCCGTTTTGTAAATCACCCGGCTCGGACTGACTTTAATATCCAGTTTTACGCAGGAACTTCTTTAAAAACACAGGATGGTTACAATTTGGGCACCTTATGCGTAGTTGATCATGAGCCAAAAACACTATCAGATAGCCAACAGAAGATGCTGGCTGTACTTTCCCGGCAGGTAGTACATATCCTCGATTTTGAGATGAGCATGGGGCTATTAAAAGAACAATATCAGGAAGCTAAAAAAGCGGAAATTAAGTTAAATTCCTTTTTTGAAAGTTCTGTTTCCTGTCATTTGCTGGTTAGCCGGGACCTTAAAGTGCTTGCATTTAATAAAACCCTTGCCGATATCATCAGAGATACCCTTGGTGTAGAAATGCACATTGGGAATGATGTAAATGAATATATAGATGGACTTTTTATGCCAGAATTCCTGATTAATTTTATGGAAGCCTTATCTGGCAAACACATCATCAATGAAAGTGCGATGATCCGGGATAATAAAAAGATCTGGTGGAACTATGATTATGTGCCTGCTTATGACACTGATGGCGAAATTATTGGGGTATCCTACAATGCAATTAATATTTCTGCAATAAAGTTTCAGCAGGAAGAATCCATTGCTAAAGATGCTTCCTTAAAAGCAATCGCCTATATACAGGCACATGAAATCCGTCGTCCTGTTTCTTCAATTATGGGATTAATGAATATTTTTAAGGCAGATGACTATACAGCTTCTAAAGAAGATATGATGATGATGGAACGTGCAGTTTTGGAGCTGGATGAAAAAATTCGTCAGATTGTAAGTCATGCTGAAAGTAAAATGGATTTGACGCCACTAATCGCATCCGCAAAATTATGACAAAGGCAACCGGATAGAAATTAAAGTTCCTTGTCCCTCTTCACTTTCAATTTCTATACTACCTTGTAAGTCTTCAATCTGTGTTTTTACCATGAAAAGTCCCATTCCTTTACCTTCGGTGGACGTATCAAAACGCTGATAAAGTCCGAATACTTTTTTCCCATTCTTTTTCATATCAAAACCTTTCCCGTTATCCTGAAAAGTGAGGAGTAGTTTATTGTTCTCCAACTGACTTTGAATATGAATGACTGGGGGCACTCCTTCCTTTTGATATTTTATACTATTTAGGGTAATATTATAAAAAATACTATAAATGTACCCCCGGATAGTGCGCAAAGCAGGCACTTTAAAATCAGCGTGAATACTGACCTGTTTTTCCAGGATCAGGTGGTTAATGCTTGCAGCAATTTCGTCAATTATCTGTTTAAAGTTTACTTCTTCCCTATCCGAATGCACATGATCTTTAACCTGGATGGTGTGACTAAGGTCTTTGATGATATTATCTATCGTACTAATAGAAAGGTGCAGTTTGCTAATTAATTGTTCGGTTTGCTGTTGCGAGTCGGCATCTTTCAGTAATTCGGTTATCCCAATAATATTTGAGATGGGCGCACGGAGATTATGGGAGATGACATAGGTAAATTGCTCTAAGTTCCTGTTCCTTTTAGTGAGGTGGGCGTTATGCTGATCAAGATCCAGCAAGATCTGAGCGGTGTCGGTATAGTCAATAATTACCCCTTCGCAGACTTCCTCTTCGAGAATAGGATCATATAATAGATAGGAATTGATTAGCAAATGTACTTTCTGGCCATCCTGACGCAGCAAGGTGCTTTCAAAATTGCGTACCCTGCCTTTTTCTAAGAGCTGATAAATGTTTTCCTGACGATCTTTATCCGATAAGTACATGGCATTAATGTCCCTGCCTAGTAACTCTTCGGGAGAGTCGTAACCAAGGATGGTGGCAAATGCAGGATTACAGGAGCGGATCCTTCCCTCAATATTGGTATTAAATACCCCGGCAAGGTTCTGCTGGTATAGGCGTGACTTTTCTGAGAGTGCCTGTTCCATTTTCTTGATTACCCGCACCTTACTTAGTTGCATTTTGAGTACAAAAGGCAAGCGATGTGGTCTTTCCAGGATAATGTAATCGGACGCACCATCATTTAACATTTCTAGCGCCGTATCGATCTCTGTTGCTGCAGCCAGGAAAATAAATGGGATATCAGTAGAAACTTCCTGAACTAGACGCAGGGCCCCCGCACTGCTTACCGCAGGGATGCCTTCTTCGGACATGACCAGGTCTGGCTTAAATTCATGCAGATTGAATACAAAGTCTTCCCGTGTATGAACGATTTTAAATTCATACTCTGCTGGGAGATTGGTCATAATATCGAATAAGTGCCCCGTAAACTGTGGAGAATATTGTAGATAAAGTATCTTTGCTCTTTTAGTCATTGGAAAAATTTAACAAGATATTGCCGGGCAAATATAATATGTTCACCTAATAGATTAGTGATAAACTTCATAGAAACAGCCACATAACACAGAAAAAAAATTAATAATTAACAAATCACTCTATTTTTCTTGCTAAATAGATTTAGTAAATTAAACATATACGTAATCGAGGTTGTTTTAGATGAATGAAACTTTAAATTAGTAATATTCATTACTATAGCCATCAAATTAGTGACCTGATTACCTTAGTTATACAGCTGTTTTAAATAAGATTAATTATAATTTTACCTCTTCGATTAATAAAAACAAGCGATTATGACACTTTGATGATAAAATTATAAATCATAGTATAAGCTTGTATTAGCATTGTTTTGGTAACTCTCAAAATTGGATAAACAAGAGGTTTAAGGAATAAATAACTTACCTTCAATCTAATAATCAAGCAACCAATGATGACCATTATTACCCGGTTCAAAGATAAATACAACAATTTACTGGCCAATACGCGAGTCCCCCTTATGCAATCAAGGATCAGGATATTAACTTTTGGACTGTTGTTGTTGCTGGGGCTGACCTGCATCATCTTGATTACTGCACTATTTAGGTCACCAATAGCAACTGTCCTCCGGTTATTTGGTTTATTAATCGCATTATGCGGCTCTTTATATATTTTATTTGAAAAGGGAAAATGGTATGAAGCGGGCCATATTTTATTGATGGCGCTTTGTGCTTTGATCTGGTCTAACTTACTGCTTTATCAATTCGGGATCAACCTGGTTATTTTTCAGGTGGCGTTAATTATTATCACGGCAAGTTTTTATATTCTTGGAAAAAACTGGGGCATATTTTATTCGTTAATTACCGTGCTACCGATGCTAGGACGTTTGCTTACCACCCGAATGCTGGGCGGAAAAGTACATATTACGGCAGCACAATTGAACAGTCAGCCTTTTATGCTGGTGCTGGTTGTAAATTTTGGGATCCTGATTATTATGCACTATGAGTTTTTTAAATCATTCTATCAAAGCCAGACCGCAGAAAAAGAACTAAACGCCAAATTACAGTCGGCCTTAAAAGAAGCACAAGAAGCCACACGTTTAAGAAGCGACTTCCTATCGTCGATGTCACATGAACTGCGTACGCCGCTGCATGCAGTGATAGGGATGATCAACGTATTGAGTATCGAAAACCCTAGAAAAGATCAGGAGGAGAATTTAGCGATACTGCGCTTTTCTGCAGAAAACCTGCTGGCTTTAATTAATGATACACTGGATTTCAGTAAAATGAATGCCGACAAAGTGGTGTTAAATAAATCACCTTTCAATTTGAACCTCTTGCTCACCAATGTGTACAATGCTTTTAGTGCAAAAGCGGATCAAAAAGGGATAGACTTGAAGCTGATTACTGATTTTGAGGATAAGCAGTTGCAGGTGAATGGCGACCAGACCCGGTTAACACAGATATTAAATAACCTGATTTCTAATGCGGTTAAATTCACAGATAAAGGTGGGCTGGTAGAAATAAATGTTAGCTGCCACAATAGCATAAATAATCACGTAAATCTTCGCTTTTCCATTAAGGATACCGGAATAGGGATCCCTAAGGATAAGCAGTTAATTATTTTTGAGCCCTTTTTGCAGGCTAATAACAATACGACGCAGCGCTACGGCGGAACGGGATTGGGACTGGCTATTGTTAAAAAATTAATAGATCTGCATTGCAGCACACTCCAATTGGTAAGTATGGAAAATGAAGGGTCTGTGTTTTATTTTGAGATCAATTATGAACAAGCGGAACCTGAACAGGAAGCGGCAGAGCAAAGTGCAGTGAGAACAAATGTGACCGATCTAAGCTGTTTGCATGTGTTGATTGCGGAAGATAATATTATCAATATTATGCTGCTGAAGAAAATACTGGACCAGTGGAGTTGTACCTATGCGCTTTCTAAGAATGGGCAGGAAGCGTTAGATATGGTAAAAACCGGGGCATTCGATGTCGTATTAATGGATATCCATATGCCGGTAATGGATGGCTTTGAGGCGGCCAAACAAATCCGGGAATTATCAGATGCCAAGATTAGCAAGATCAAAATTATTGCACTTACAGCCTCCAGTGATATTGATATACAAAAATCATTCAATTTTACTTATCTTGATGATTACTTATTAAAGCCCTTTTCCCCGATACTCTTAAAAGAGAAGCTAGAAGCTGTAGTAGCCCAGCTACGTTAATAAAAGAAATTAGTTTTGATACCAATTATCTTAGTTGAACTAGTGTATGCCAGTTAACGCTCCAAATACTTTTTATAAAGTGCAAAGCAATAGAAATGTCCAGTTACTGATCTTGCTGATCTTTGCAGTGATCCTGGTCAATGGCTTATTTTTTCTTTTTCTGATCCGGCAGAACCAGCGGAGTTTAGCGGAAAGGGAGCATAATGAAAAGGCAATGATGCTGACAAGAAGAATTTTGGGGAGCGTAAAGGATGCAGAAATAGAGCACCGCGGCTATATCCTGACAGGAAAGGAGAAGTACATTCTGCCTTACGAAGAGCATTATAAAACAGTGAGTACCAATGAGCAATTGCTGTCACAGCTGGTGATGTCCCAATCAAATGCAGAAGACAAAAAAGAACTGGCTTATTTGAAAAAAGCGCTTGCTGCGAAACGTGCAGAGATGGATAAGATGATCCGCATGTCTCCGCAAGAGCGGATAACAGTAAGACAAAAGACGATAAAAACAGATTTTGCCGAGGATGAAATGAATAATATCAGGAACAGCTGCAATAGGCTGCTCGATTCCTTTTATCGGAACCTTGTAGTGGAAGACCAGCAGGCTTCTATTACTTTGCACCATGCAGGAGTAAGCATTGGCGTGCTAAGCGCGATCGTAATCAGTGGAATGGCAGTGATGTTGACGAAGTTAGTGAACAATCAGAAAAAGATAAATATGCTATTTAATGCAAAGGAGCTGAAGAATAGCAAACTACTTTCTCAGCAGCAGGAGCTAAAAAGATTAAGCGTAGATTTTTCAGCAAGAAATTCGGAATTGGAACATTTTACGCATGTGATTTCGCATGATTTACGCGGGCCGCTAAATAATGCAATTGCATTGGTCGGAATTATAGAAGATGACTGTCCGCCTGTTACCCTAGCCCCCTCCTTTCAAATGCTGAAGACGGTTACACTTGGTCTGTTGCTGAAAATGGATGAGCTGATTGTTTTATTGAGGCACAGGAACGGCGCCAATTTACTAAAGGAGGATATCAGCCTCTCGCAACTGACCGAAGAGGTGATAAAAAACCATCAGATAGAAATGGAGAAGGCGGGAACAGAGATTGAGGGTGACTTTAGCGAGGCGGATGAGGTAAATAGTGTTAAGATTTATATGCAGAGCATACTGCAAAACCTGATCAGCAATGCCATTAAATACCGCGAGCCACTCCGCAAAAATAAAATTTTGATCAAAACATTTAAAGAAGGGAATATCCTCTTGTTGAAAGTAACAGATAACGGGCGGGGGATTGATTTGAAGAAACATGGAGAAGATGTATTTGGGTTATTTAAAACATTCCATACCGGGCAGGACAGCCATGGTGTAGGGCTTTACCTGGTGAAAAAGCAGATTAAGGAAATGGGAGGTAATATTAAAGTGGAAAGTGAAGTAGGCCAGGGAACTACTTTCTGCATTACCATTCCTTTAGGAGAAGCAGTGATTTAGCATATTGGCAAGGCTTTTGAATACTATTAAGTATGACTGGAAAATTTGATATCGAAGTGGATTTAAATGGATGGCTGGTTCCCATGCATATTGAACAGAAAGGACAAGGCATTTTTAAAGTTGTCTATGAGGATACAATTCTAGGGTATTTGCAGCAACACGAGCGTTTCCGGTGGAGCACGATAACTGACATGTTTAGTCCGGGTTTACTGAATCAGCAAACAACGGAGATGATCGGCAAAGCAATTATCAACCATTAATTTGTTAAGCACTATTACCGAAGCCTTTGTTTTACAGCACATAATGTGCTGAATCTAGTACAAAATAGGAATACCGCTGCTTTTTAAGCTTGCTGATCAGTTATATTTTTTTTTCGCTTTGCAACATTAATGAGACAGTTGTTTTTATTATATTAGCGAAGTAAAACCTTTTAAAGGGTTCTGCAAACTAACCAAGTATGAACAGTATCCTGAAAGAGATCACCCCGCTGACTCAGAACGATTGTTTCGCGATTTTTTCACGGACAAAAAAGGCATTTAATCTCCCCCTCCATTTTCATGAAGAGTTTGAGCTGACGTTGATTATCAATGCGCCCGGGGCGAAAAGGATAATTGGTGACCATGAAGAGGTGATTGACGAGATAGAGTTAGTGCTTGTGGGGCCAAACTTATCGCATGCCTGGCTAAACCATGAGTGTACAACTGAAGCTATAACAGAACTTACTGTACAATGGCATAAGGATTTGTTTGAGGAAAAGTTCCTGAAGAAGAATTTATTGGTGTCGGTAAAAACGATGCTGGAACAAGCCGGCCGCGGCATCCTTTTCCCAAAAGAAGTTGCACAGATGATAGCCACGAGGTTATTTGCACTTAATGAAAAGCAGGGCTTTGATGCTATAGTAGAACTGATGAGTATTTTGCATGTGCTTTCTACGGTGGAAGATAGCCGGATCTTATCAAAGAAGCTGGTAAACAATAACCAGATCCTTTACCACAATAGCAGGCGTATAGATAAGGTGCTGGAATATATGAATATCAATTTCCAGAAAAACGTTACACTGAAGGATTTGTCAAAAATAGTGAGCATGACGGAGGTGTCGTTTAGTCGTTTTATAAAAAAGCGGACTGGAAACACGTTTGTGGATACGATTAATGAAATCCGTATTGGTCATGCTTCGCGCATGCTGATTGAACATACAGATTCTATAGCGGAGATTGCGGTAAATTGCGGGTTCAATAACATTTCTAATTTTAACCGGGTATTTAAAAGCAAGAAACACTGCACCCCGAAAGAGTTCAGGGAAAATTTCTCGGGCACCCGGCTTTTTGTTTAATTAGTCTTACTTCTGCTTCTTCCCGCCCACATTAATTACTGCACCTACACTGAAAATCGAATTTCCGGCGGTCATGTATTTCCTGTTTTTTAAACCAAAGTTACCACTGGAAGTATATTGCAGCTGTACGGCATCACTTAAACGCATCCGGGTAAAGAAAATGGGTTCGAGGTAAATATTATCTTCTTTCATTGCCGCTGTCCCATTGATAAAAAAACTACTCATGCTGACGTGGCTGATCCTTAATGCCGTGCCATAGTTTAGGGGATAGTTGTTACCAAAAAGGTGAAAGTTGTTCTTTTTCTTTGAACTATAGTTGACCTGCAGAAAGGTTTTGTTGTAATCGACCACTTGCAGCTCGGTACTTAGCAGGTTATCGCCATCATACTCCCGGTAGGTCCGGTTGGTTGTACCAGTACCCACACCAGCATAAATTTCAAGTATCCTGTTGTGATCCGGACCAAAGGTATTAAAATACCCGCCGCCGACTTCAACTAGTTTATGGTTAAAGTCTTTCCGTGTTTTTTCATTGTTCATGTAGGCACCGCTAAGCAAAACCCCTAAATGATTGGTTAGTGCATAAGCTCCGTTAAAATTTCCATTCCCTTTCAGTGAAATATGTGCCCCCCCACTAAATTCTCCTTTTGTGCTTAACATCGGGGTATTAGGTACGTTCGGTATATAAACAGAGGAACAGGAAGAAGCAAAAAGGAGGCAAAAAAGTGCACTAATTCTAATGAGTTTTAACATAGATAAATATTTGATTTGCTAAAATAAACTTATGTCTGCTAAATCAGCAAAGACGAGCCATTTTTATAAGCGATTTAACGTTCGTTTTGTTCGGAAACCGGGGAAATAAACCCTGTTTTTGAAGTCGTATTTTGTAAAAAAAAGTATTTTACCCGCCTTTGCACATTTTACCCCCTAGTAATACGATTTTATCCCTGCCTATTAATAAATGTTAAATTAACGCTTAAAGGTTTTAGCTGCCTATAGGGTCTCACCACGCTGTTTGTGGGATATTGCAGCATTGATACGATTTTAACATAGTGTAAAATTTACACATTTAATTATCTCATTTCGAAGCAGTAAAAAACTAGTTACAATAGGGCTGAAAACAAGTGTTTTTTAGGTAAAAAGTAAAATTAATATACTCATTTACAGTTATTTAATAAAATAAATAACATTTTTTAACATTTTACATACACGCAATTAATTTTAGTTATAGCTTTGGGTTAGTGTTAAAATAACAATAACATTATCTAACCAAATATAAACCGTATGAGCAAATAAAGACAGTGTAAACGACCCTAGTTTCCGTACAAAAATCTCTATTAACTAACCAAATATTTACTTACAATTTCACACCTTATGAAGGGAAGATTTACTCTATTTTTCTTACTATCATGCCTGCTGTTTTTTCCTGCTGCATTATTTGCACAGGATATAAAAGTAACAGGTAAAGTAACAGACCAAAGCGGCTCCGGCCCGCTGCCTGGTGTAACCATCACAGTAGAAGGTACCACACGCGCTACCTTAACCGACAACTCGGGAAATTTTACGATTAATGCCCCAACAGGTGGAAAACTTGTTTTTAAACTGATTGGGATGGCCACTAAAACTGTTCCTGTTACAGGCAGTGTAGTTAATGTAACTTTAGCGGAAGACTCCAGAGCACTTACTGAAGTGGTTGTTGTGGGTTACGGTGTTCAAAAGAAAAGCGTTGTAACTGGTGCAATATCCAGCGTAAAAGCATCTGATCTGGAAAGTCAGCCGGTAACCCGTATCGAACAATCACTACAGGGACGGACCTCTGGTTTAACAATTGCCAGCAGTTCTGGTCAGCCAGGTGCCGCAGCGTCCGTAAGGGTAAGGGGTATCACTACGTTTAATAGAAACGGTGGTGATAACAACCAGCCACTATGGGTGGTAGACGGTGTAGTGGTAGATAACGGCGGTATTGGTTTTATTAACCAGTCTGATATCGAATCTATCGAGGTATTAAAAGATGCGGCTTCGCAAGCGATTTACGGTGCAAGAGCAGCAGCGGGTGTAATCCTTGTATCGACTAAAAAAGGTAAAGCAGGTGGTATCCGTGTAAATTACAGCGGTTATTACGGTATTTCGGCTCCGTCGAAAAAGCTTGATTTATTAGATGCTACGCAATATGCAACTATCAGAAATGAGGCTGCTTTTAATGACGATGCCCAGAAACGTTTAACGGACCCGGGACGCGCGCCATTTGCGGCACCTTTCCCGAATCCATCTTCTTATGGAAAAGGAACGGACTGGCAAGATGTTATTTTTAATAGCAGTGCAAAAAGACAGTCGCAGGAGTTTAGTTTAAGCGGTGGAAATGATGTTTCTACGTTTT